>Ga0157375_10000100_pt1 | contig 87522 bp, 74 predicted proteins | sample M35metaG_FD_115311 | JGI IMG/M metagenome (GOLD analysis project Ga0157375, IMG submission 115311) | Miscanthus rhizosphere microbial communities from Kellogg Biological Station, Michigan, USA - M3-5 metaG | ecosystem: Host-associated > Plants > Roots > Rhizosphere > Soil | place: USA: Michigan... | reverse complement strand
GATGTGGGTGTTACCAGTTAATCGGAAACCACCGCTGGTTTCGCGGAAAGCCTTTCAGGTCGCGCAGTTGCGCTGCTTACCTAAGCATATTTCTGAGGATTCTCATCTCCAGCGTGCAACGAATAAACGGAACCCAGTTTTACCTAACCCACTGATTTTCCTGATCTTCGAAACAAACCGATGATGTGCTAAAGAAAAATGCAAACCTGCCTCGTCACCTCAGCATGCTTTGATAATTAATCGGAAGAACGAAAAGTCAGCCTCGTTCAACTTGCACAGCTAGTTGATTTTCATCTTAAAATCCGACGAGTTTGTAGCTGCGATACATGCGCACCTTCGCGTCTTGCCGAGACTTAATCGGAAGAAAGTTTGGCCTCGATCAAGAACTCGACGTTATGATTGCCGCACCTCGCGACATTACGTACATTCCAGTGAATGATCATTTCCACTGGTGGGCTCAGATGGACGTTTCATTTCACCCTTTGCTGACGAACCTGGGGCTACCATCGGCAGTTGGCTCTGAGAGTTCCGCAACCGAGAGCTGGTTGATACAGGACTATCTAAGATCGCTTCCCTCAACGCTGCATGCTCAAGAAGGCTAGTTGAAGAATTCATTGATTTTTTAATAGCACCACCTGGAGATTGGCTAGGTACAAGGGGAGCCAAGCGGTTTGTAGCCGAACGAGGTGTGTCGAGGTCAAATCCAATGTGGCGTCCATGTTCCACTTCAGTAGTGGATTATGAGCGTGTGCGTTTTACTTTGAATAAATTTCTGAGGTTTGGCTCCGGAGTCGTCGGTCTTGTCATGTGCCCTCCTCCAGCTAAAAAAAACACAGTCAGACAGTGCTGCTGTCAAAATGCAGAAAAAATCGCTTTGGAGTACATTAAGAGACTTGAGCAATATCGACCAGGTAGGGCTGCTAGTGAACGGGGTCTGTTTTTATTTGCAACTTCGTTTTATCTGCGCATTAGTCACGGTGAGTTGGCAAAATATTGCGATGAATTTGGTATGAGGTGTTTTTTACTGACTGCTGCTGGAGGTGGCTCGTTTAAACTTGCCACAAGCACCGGAATGTTAGAGCGGGAATTACCTATCAGTTATATGAAATTCTTTTTTCGTTGGAGGCAGTATCTAGGGCTTTCTAAGTATCCACAGTCCACAGAGCCGCATGCAATGTTTACGCGTAGGGCTCTAGTGAATTTCACTTGTGAACTACCGGATCTAAGCCCTGATAGCTATCCACCGACTCAGATACTCAAATCGTTATTCTCGATTTGCGTGGTCTGCAAGAGAAAAACTAAAGCTGAGCAAATAGTTAAAATAGAAGCATCCGCGCGCTTCAGGAAGCGAGTTAGTGACAAGCAGCAGACTCATCGAGCATTTCAAGAAATATTTTTAGTCGCCAAGGAAAATCTCCCCAGCTTCCCGGTGACACCAGCCCCTCTTTTCAGCATGTCCTCTCGGAGCTTTACGCCTCTGAGTACTTTAATTAGGGTCAATATACTGGTTGAACTCAATAAGGCTTTGGATGTTGACGTCTGTAGGGATGCCGTATCTTTTTTTGATGTATTGGCGGGGCTAGACCCCAGCCGATTAAAGCTCATGGCTTTCGAGAAGCTGACGCTTTGGGCTCTGTTGATTCTGAAAAAAAATGCGGCTGATCTCTCGGAACATGAGGTGGAGCAGTTTTACGTATTCTGTCTAAACCCTCCATCTGAATGGGTGGTGCAAGGACGCGCGCTTAGGGATAACGGCTTATATGGGGGTCCGAAATTCAGGATCAATCAGACCTAGCGTCCGTTTTATCGAGGAGTCCCCGACAAAGCTACTCAAGTAGCACGCGTGGGGCGGATAATAGGATGGTGCAATTCTTGCTTTGTCACTCTTGTGCGAGCGGGGTACATGCGCAACAACCCATTCTCAAACTTTCACAAATACATAAACTAAAGCGGCAATCACGATCTCTTAAGCTTTGAACGACGGAGCGCGGCGCTGCGATGTTCGAATTAATGTGAAGCGGAAAAGTCGTTAGCAGCATCGTTATTCAGTAAATAATCGAGCCGTGCTGCCCTGCTCTTGTCGGCAAACAAGGACAGATCAAATTACAATATAATTGTAAGGCGACCTAGCCCGACAGAGTCTTTGCGTGGCTTTGGCGACAAGCAGTATCCAGGTTGACTGGACTATGCACGGGCTCGAACAGCGAACCGCTGTAAATGTGGCTTGGCGGCCCATCCTAAGCTTCACATGTGTAGCGTGCGCATGAAGTCTCGCGCAGCGCCTGCTGTCAAAGCGGGTTATCTATAGTAATTCAAATTGACCCATATGCCGGCCACTCGCCTCTTTCTTGCCAAGACCGTATCATCTGGATCACGACCGAGCTCGGCTATGCCTGAGCAATGGATTGCTTGGAAGGAGTTGAGATGACCACCCCATCGCGAGAGGACATCATTGGGGCCGCGGCAAACGGCGGCCTGATTGATCTGATTTTCAAGGACAGCTGGCGGTATGACACCGCGCCTTTTTCTCAGTCCTTGATCGATGCTCATAACGCAAAGGAGATCGATCTTCGCGCTTTGCTGCCCCTGCTAGAACCGGCTAGGTCTACGGGCAATGAATGGTATCTCGGGACTGAAATTCTTCTGCCGGCATTGAGCTCCCTCGCTACGAGCTGTGCGGATTTGCTTGAGCTAATAGCTGGAGCAATCCCTTACGATGACCCCATGCTCAGCCATTCCTCCTACGCGGTGATAGTGAACTGGTGCCAGGCTTCGCAAGAGCGCCTCGTTGAGTTGCTGCACCTTATCAAATCGGGCGCCCCGCTTACTCAGCGATTTCATTGCGTCCAGGCATGCATCAGTGCCGGACTGAAATCCGATGCTGAGTTCTACTTGGGCCAGGCGCTAGAGCTTCTCCACAATGGAGATGCCCCTCAGCGTGCCCAAGCTGCCAGAGCTCTCTGCAATTTATCTGCTGAGGTACGAAGCTCGGATGCTGGTTTGGTTGATACCCTCCTCGCTGTGGTCGAGCGTGAGACCGAATCAACAGTGCGGGACGCCCTGCTCACCTTGGCACTTGCATGGCACAAGGATGCCCCGTCGGAACTTCATCACTCAACGTACGAACTGATCACGCAAGCTGCCAGCCCTGTCACTCTGACGGCGAAACAGACGATCGCCCGTGAGCTGCTGGGCAACTCAAATCCATACACCGCCCAAGTCCGTCGCGATCTACTTGCGCTTGTAGCGTCAGGTCAACCAGAGGATGAAATCGTACAGCTGTTGGATGTCGTCTTGGCTGGTCTCATCAGGAACGGTGAGGTGTTGGTGGTTCGCCAGGTGATCGAAAAGTTCATCCTTGATGAGCCCGGCGTCCCATTCACACGTTTCAGCTCTGTGCTACGTCAACTCGAGAGCGGCGACAATACAGTCTTGGATGAGTGGGTGGTGTCTTGGCTTCAGTCAGGGTCAGTGCGCCTCTCCACGGCGCTCAGGCGAGGCCTATTTGCAGCCTGTGAGGGGCGAATATTCACGTTCGATTTCCGCCTAACGTTGGATGTGCCGGATAGCGATTACTTGTACATCGCACGCAAAGCACTTGGAGTCTTTTTCTCAAAGCCCGTTTACATGGCATCCCTGATAGTCAGCCTGATGCGTAATGCCGAGGATGCAACCATGGCGGCGTTGCAGTCCCTTCTGTTCGATCCTGTTCTGATCAACTATTCAGGTTTGCGATCAGATTATCTAGACAAGATAGCGGCCGATGCCACCGATCCCGCTTCGCGGGCAGTCGAGCAAGCATTGCTGGAGCTACAGATGTACCTGGACGGCCTCGGCAACGCACACATCCGCGAGCTGCAGCCGTCGGAGCGTGAGCGTCAACTGGAGCATCATCGACGTAATGAAGAAATGCAAAGTCAAATGGTAGAGGCCCGCAAATCTTCATTCATAGCGAGCCTGGGCAGTGAGAAAATACTGCTCTATGGCACTGGCATGGCCAGCTGGATACCGGAATTCCCACCACCGCAGGGTGTGGCCGAAGGTGAACCGGGGCCTATGCGCCGCATGGAGCAGTCGCTCGCCACTATTCAACACTCCTTCCAGTTAGCGCGGCATTCGGTTCTAGAACCCTCCACGCTGGAGCTCCAGATCCTCAACTTTTTGTACGAGACGCGATCGCAATGAAACTCGTCTTCCGTGAGTACCTCGCCTCGCTCCGCGAACGCAATGAGCTGGACGTAGTTTTGCCTGATCTCTTAAGCGAGCTCGGCTTCAACGTGATCTCGCGTCCATCGACGGGGCCACGCCAATTTGGGGTAGACGTTGCCGCTATCAGCCCGGAGGTGGACGGCGAGCAGAAGCTTTACCTCTTTACAATCAAGCAGGGAGATTTGACCCGGGCCGAGTGGGATGCGGTACCCCAGGGAGTCCGAACCTCGATCAACGACATCATTGACGTCTATATCCCCAAGCGGATCTCTGCGCAGTACGAGTCACTGAAGATCGTCATTTGCCTGTGCTTCGGCGGTAGTGTGAAAGAGGCTGTGAGGGACAACCTGACAGGTTTGATCAGCAGGCTTACCGATGAGCGAATTTCCTTTCAGGAGTGGAATGGCGATTACATGGCGGGCTTGCTCGCTGACGGATTGCTCCAGCACCAGCACGTGAGCAAGACTCTTCAGTCTCGGTTTCAGAAGTCAATCGCGATGCTCGATGAGCCTGATGTCTCTGTTCGCCATTTCACTGCGTTGATTGAAGGACTCGCGGAGGCGGATAACCTGGACGCCTCTCAGCGGCTCGCCACGCTGCGGCAAATGTATATCTGTCTCTCGGTACTATTCGTTTGGGCGCGCACGCAGGAGAATCTCGAGGCACCCTACCGAGCCAGTGAGCTGGTCATTCTACGCGCTTGGGAGCTGGTCAAAGCTGACATTGAGGCTGCATCGATCGGACATACTCGGATTGGGCTGACCTTCAGTGAGCTACTTGATCTGCACACCAAGATCTGGGCGGAGCTAATGGAGGTTAAGATCTTGCCCCTGGCGGCCAAGCGCGATGCGCTAGCCAGTTCCGTGAACTCTCACAGCCCTGTGGACATCAGCCTTAAGCTGTTTGAGATACTGGGACGTATCGCGGTCAGGGGGCTATGGGTTCTGTGGCCTCATTTGGACTCTGATGGGATACGCGTACTTGACGCCTCCGAGGTGCCAGAGGAAGCATCCAGACTCGGCCGGCATATTGTCGAACTCATCAATAACAATCGGACGCTATTCTCACCTATCGCCGATGAGCAGGTCATCGAGGTCAGTTGCGCTTTGATGTTCCTGTCGATGATGAGTGACTGGCGTAATCATGCGCAGGATTACTGCGGTGAGCTTTTGACCCACTACGAATTCAATTTCACAAGGCATTATCAATACCCCACTATCCACAGCAGCTATCAGGAACTGATACGTCATCCCGCGGCTAAGACTAAAGAGTATCGGGCGCAGCATACGAAGGGCAGCGCTCTGGTTCCGATCATGCTGCTCTGGGCTACTTTGAATGGCAAAACGGAGGCCAGTGAACACTTCGCTCAATTCATACGAAGCGAAATGACACATTGCAATCAGCAGCTCTGGATGCCTGGGCCTGATACTGAGGCTGTCCTATATCGCGGCGACCCCTCGCACGGCTTAGCGCTATGTGACATACCCATCACGGCTGACGGCGATGCAACCAGGAATATTCTTTTGAAGGAGTGTTCAGAGGATGGGCACTACACCGGCCTCTCTGCTATACGCCTAGGCCATTGGCCGATCTTCGTAATGGCATGCCGCCACGGTCGGCTTCCGCTTCCGCCACCGCTCTGGTTACCACTAGTGATCAGAGAGAATTCTGCTGCCCCCCCTGTTGGAGATAGCCGTCTGTCTAGTATCGCCACCGTCCGCGCTCACTCGGCCTACTGGTCAGCGCGCCAAGCCGGCGCAGACCTTAGATCAGGCGGGGATTCAGTGATTAATTTCGTTTCATTACCGACATGGGAAGCTGATTCCGGGGAGTGGCCGGGTGAGCACTGAACGCCGACTCGTGCCATGGATAGGGAGCAGACCTGAACCCATAGCGGGATCGAAGGTTAGAGGGCGCGCTCTACGTTACTCAGGCAACGAACCCATGCTCCAATCGCCTGATAAACTCGATGGCCGTATCCGCTTCCAGCCTGGTTGCGATCATAGCGGCAGGAGCTTTGCCGCCAAATGCTTTTACCGGACGTGACATCCAGTGCATGGCTGCGTCGATATCGCCGCCATACAAGCGCTTCGCGGCGTCGAGCACCTCCAAATAACGGGCCTGTTGATCGGGGGGCAAAGTGCTCATGAGTACGCTCCTTCTGCGGTCTGATCCTAGACTACATCATCGCCATCCGCTCACTGTCTCCCCCTTATAGGCGAGCCTGGTGCCAGTTTCAGGCGTGCCTATTACTACGATCCCGGCAGGCGGTTACGTTGGCCTGAGGCTGGCGTCTCAGGAAATGTGTAAACCAGTTTTTTGACGTGTAAAGCGGGGTGGTTTACACATCAAAAAATTGGTTTACACACCGGGTCGAGGGCGGTTTCAAGCTAGATCTTCACTTCTCTCACGGATTCCCTCCCCGTATCCCACTGCGTATCAGCACGCGTTGACTCAAGTCCACAACACCATGGTTTCGTCATTTGCATGCTCGCTGGAATTGCTCAGCAAACAGAGGCAGATAAAGCTCAGATTCGGCTACTTGCCACCAAACCTTGTTCTCATCCTTGTCGGTGAAGGCCAGCAGATCGTGCGCCAGAAAGACCTCAAAGCCCGCCCTCGCGATCTTATCTTCGGCGGTGAACTCGTAAAGCCCCGCTTGGGCAAGTAGCTTTTTGACGATCAGCGGCAGCAACCAGACAGAGAAAATGAGGTGGTTATGGCGAGGCCAGATGCTTCCCTTCTCACCATTTGCGGGGCCATGAGCTGCCGCGTTACGAGCGGCACAGAAATCGTGAACCCAGGCGTCGAGCGGGCGATTTACGTGCTTGTCCCAGTGCTTGCACCACCACTGTTCGTCCAGGCTCCCTTTATGCCAGATGGGCGGGTTCGGTAGCTCGTCGAAGTGTTCGTTGATAGCTCTGCGGAAGGCAGCTTTGTCATGCGGAACGTCAAGCAGCGTGTCTATGGCGACCCGCATCAGGATCAGTTCGGATCGTTCATCTATGGATGACGCATCGGTATTGGCTCTGAGGAAGGAAACGACCGCTTCTTCGATACGTTCCTTAAGCTCCCCAACAGGTAGCTTGAGTAGTGCTTCAAGCAGTGGGATGTCGAGCGTAATTCGCGAGCTGTTGTCGACGTGGTAGGGGCGAATGAACTTGAGCCCTCCCCTGCCCGCCAGCATGTTTTGTGTTCCACCGTCACGCCGGCGCGTGGTCACACAGGAATGAGCTGGTGACGCGACATCAAACCGCTGCGCAACGACCTGGAGTGTGTCGGCGTTGCAGTAGTCGAAAGTGGAGCACAGCGACCGACCTACCAAGGCAGAGAATGCGAGATACGAACACTGAACCAGTCGCTGCTGGATCTGGGCATCCGAGGCTTCAAGGCCCGGTGTGTCTTCGTCCCAAATGATGACCGCGGCTTGCTGGATTGGCTGTGAAGGCTGAGAGCCGAACCCTCGATCGCCGTAGTTGCCTAGTACGCCGTCGAAAGCTTCCTGCGGTATGCCCAGCAACTCACCCGGAAGTCGACCTCGCTCGTAAGGGATCAAACGAAGATCTGCTATTCGCACCTCTTTGGTAGCAGATACCCACGGTAGAAAGAACACAACTACCATAGCCCCTCGATGCACTTGGTCATAAGATTGAAGAATCTTAGCTCAGTGATAATGGGTTGGTGATCGAGGAGCAAGCAGTGTGGTGGGAAATGTGAATGGTGCTCTGACGACTCTCGACGACAACATCGATGCCGTACGGCAAGGCATCGCGGAACTAGTAGCGGCGAGCGTCAAGCAATAGGTGGGCTCAAAATCTGTGCCTCTGCGCGCATGATCCCTACGGCTCGGGCAGTGAGCGGTACCACTCAGCATAGGGCGTGTTAACAGCCTTGTGGCGGTTGTAGTCCGGGCTGCCATCGCTCCACCATACCGGGCCCCTCTCCCCTAGTGCCCTTTTCGCCTGATCTACTTCTGCTCGAGCGGTGCGCATCTGATCTGCATGATTTGTTGCCTTCGCTACTTTGACGGCTCTCCGCGCCTCCATCAGCATCTGCACCAACTGCTGGCGCTGGTCATCAGATAGCGCGGGATTGCTGCAGCGCCATAACTGACCTTTGACTACGAAGTAGCGACCGTCTGGTGTCGTATGGCGCATCAAGCAGATCTCGTGAGCTGATACTTCAAAGACATCACAGACGACTCACAAGCTGCACCGGAGAGATACACGGATCGCTACATGGCGTTAATCGTCAATCGATAAAGTGCTTGAAGCCACGCTGACTCAATGAGCAAGACGGGGGTGGTGAGTTCTCATCAGTCCTTAGGGGTACATCTGTACTCCGTCACTATCCCGGTCTCCTCGGCCCTGACAACCTCCACTAGTGACCAGGGCATTTCCACACTGCTGGCAAAAAACGCCTATACCCACCCGCCCTCAGTCGTCATGGATGAAGGCCTGGTAGTTGCGATGATGACGTCGTCCTCTGGTGTCACCGTTGCCAGGTACCCCTCAGATTTCATCGCGCCCACCAACCTCTGATTTGACTCAGTGTTTCTTACCTTGATCTTCTTGACCTTCGAGCTCACGGTTTTGAAGTCCTCATCGTCGAGCAACGCCAGAGCTGCTGAAACGTCTGGCCACTTCATCCCTGGAAGACATTGTGTCAGCATTTCAGAGCGATGCTCCGGGATGAGGCTTGCGTTGCGAACCAGATGTCGCAGCACAGGCGTAAGCGAATCAGCAAACCTTTCGCCAGCTTGGTTGGCTAGCGCAGATACACGGCCGAGCTCAGGAACCGCTTCGGGTTTGCTTTCAATCGTCTCCAGGCTAAGCCCTGACCACATCTGAATTTTCAGTGTGAGTGGCAACGCTTTGCTTCTGCTCAGCGTGAGCATCGAGTCGAGTCGGAGCGAGCCTATATCGACCTCGGCTTTTGCTAGATCCCACCGTTCAACCAGGTACTGGCCTTCGAGGTGTGGGCAAGTACTCAATACGATGTTCCTGACCTCCGAGCTGTATGGAAGGAATGATGAGGTCACCAGCATGGCCCAGCGCCCCGCAGGTAAGACCGCATTGATCATTGATAGATCTTGGAGCACGACTCCATCGAGCAATACCTTGAGCACGTCATTACTGATGCTGGGTGAGCTCAGAAGATACTGTTGCAACGCCCAGTCTGCGCTCGTTGACTGCCACAGCGTTCCCTTGAGAGCCGATGCATTCCGAGTGATGAAGGCGGTGAACACCGTTGTGGGTTCCGATCCGATTTCTTCGCCCGAAACATGGCCGTCTGGCGCAATGAGTTTCTCAAAAAAGACCCACACAGCGTCAGCTTTGGCCACCAGGCGATCACTTTCAAGTGCCTTTGCCCAAAGATGTCTTGGGGTGTCATTGAGAGTGTGCAAGTCACAGGTCGTGTGATCGAAGAGTCGATTTGTCAGGTCGTCATCTGTGTCCAGTTCTGCTAGTAAACTGGCCAAGGAATCGCTTGATTCATCCAGGACAGCAGACTGACCTAGCAATGCGCTACCGAGCTCATCGGCGTGAGATAGCAGATAATCACCGAGCCCATTGATGCCCAAAGCCTGCAGTCTACGCAGAGACACGATGCCCACATCTGCAGGTTCGGATTTGGCGTCTTTAGAATGCTGCCCAGCTTCCGACTTCGCGCATATCAGCGATAGCATTGGCAGGTTGATCTTGATGCAGCGCCATTCGATCAGCCTTTCGAGGTCTGCGAGACTCATCATATGGCCCAGTGAGGCAAACTGGACTGGGTAAGCCCTTAGCCACGCCCAAGCTCCCACATTGCTCTCTAATCCTGGCATCAGTCGTGATGCATCTTCCAGCCAATCGATTGTAGGAACCAGATCCGTTGAAGCGTCATCGGCAAGGGTCTTAAAGTCGGATCCTAACAGGTTGTCGGCGATTACTTTGACGAGGGACTGACGGGCCTCGCTTCCTTCAAACACGCCGCCAGCGTCCCCCGTGCCCCTAGCGTCGAAAAGGCTCTGAAACAGTCTGGGTTCGAGCCGGTACACGGCGCGGATAAATTCAGCCGCTTCTGCTCGGTTCAAAAGTTCCCGTACAGCGACAGCCATCCGTTCGGGGTGTTCGTTGAGGCCGCTCTTAAGTATGTGGCTTAGCTGGGCATCTGCTGAGTTAGTGGCGAACGAGGTTGGTCGGGCGCTGAGACAGGCGATCAAATCGACGATGATCCCCCTGCCCTCGTCGAGCTCGTCGCTCTTAAGCTTCTCCAGCACGGTACTCGGGCTATCGACAGGCGTGGATACCTCAGGCAGCACACCACGTCTCAGCGAAAGGATCAGATCTTTGTCACCAGGTGTCAGCGAACCTTGATAGAAATAACCAAGGTAGTCCGTGTAGTCGGCGTCGAGGAAACCGTGCAGCATCAGATAGCTCACGACGTTCAAGCCTGGAAGTTTGTTTCTTACGACCTCCCCATAGCCTTTTTTGACGGCAGTACTGAAGGACATCCGGATGACCTGATCCGATTGCTTCTGCACCGCTGCGATTTCGTCCGCGATTGTGCTGAGTCGCCGCCCAAGCAAAGCATGGCGCCGTTCATAGGATGTAGCGGTGAGCAGCTCAGCCTTCGAGACATTTCTAGATGGGTTTCTGGCCCGCCCGAATTGATCCAAGACAACCATTGAGAGGGGCCCGGCGTGATTCATGAATACGTCGAACACCTCGTCGGTCACGAACTGCTTTGGCGTGTACTGGGTACCAGTGATTAGGACATGGGTTGCCGTGTCCATTTCGGTCAGTCGAAGAAGCGTGAACCACACGTAGGCCCTCAACTCAGTGACATTGTTGGCCAGTTCGAAAACCCGGTCATCTCGCTCACGCCGCAAGTCATCAAGTCGCTTGGCATTGGCGCTGTTCTCCTGGGTTTTCCAGGCAGCCAGTCCCTTGATGACGCCATAAATCGCCCCTCGGCGTTTGACCAGGTCGGCGTACGCGCCGGGATGCAGATTTCGAATGGCGACAATCGCAAACAGCTTGTCTGGCTCTAGACGTAGGCCGCTGGCAAGGACATTTGAAAACATATCGAATTCATTGACGATATTTTTCACCAGCCGGAGGTCATCGATGTAGTAGCAGACCGTCTCCACCAGTCGACGGTCGAGATGTTCGCCCAAGGGTTTAGATTTGAAGGTTCGATGGTTCAGCAGCTCCATCATCTTTTCTTGGGAGTTTTCCGAGTTGATGACGGGGATCACTGGGACGATGAGGTCAAAAAACTTAGTTTTCTCGCCGACGACGAACATTTCATCGCGCAGCGCGTAGACGAAATAGACGGGGCGTTTCACCTGAGGTGATTGCTTGATGATGAAATTGATTTCTCGCAATCGGGTGAACACGTCATGGATGCCGAACCGGTCGAGATCCTCAATGATCACCACGTCAATGCTGCTGCGCTCAAAGCAGTAAATGATCTCATCGATATTTTTATGCAGGACGGAGCCATGGTGGGTGGTCTCCAGTTTGCCGCCTTTGAGCGTCAACCCATCGATACTAAACAGCGAACCCAGCCTCAGGCACGTGTGTAGCAGGAGTACGCACCCTAACACTGCGACCCCGACGGCCAGCGGGCTCGGGATCCACAGCAGCCATTCCATGAGCCAAGTCGGTTCGATCTTCGGCAGCTTTTCTGCCACAGGAACGTAGAGTCTCAGCGCTGCCAAAATGAGGGCGCCATAGCAGAGCGTTTTCCACCAAATCTTCAGGCCGGAAGCCTGATCGATTCTCTTAAGGCGGGTCTTGGGAAGCGTCTTTGCTGGGACGGCGTACAGGAGCTGCTGGACGATCGTCTCCTCGATCCGAGCAACGAGATCGGATTCAGCCTTGTTTGCCTCGGATTTAGATTCCTGCCCTGCCTTGGTGGAGGATTCGGAGGGCCGCGAAGAATCCGAGGCCACGTCGGTATCGCTAACAAGCTCAGACGCCCCGGAGATTTCGTTATCCTTGCCGAAGGTAGCCAACGAAACAAACGCGTAGACAAACTCTGGGTGGCGGTGGACGAAGGTGCGAAGCACGCTGCTCTTCCCTGCCCCGTACTCCCCCGTAATAGCGATGTTCCTGACTTGATCGTTCCTCAGACCGTTCAATAACTCACGTTCATACCGCTGTATCTTCGCAGGCTCAATGAGCACAGGGGTTAGCGGCTGGAACAGATTTTCATGAGTAGGTATGGCCAAGAACGCATATGCGGCCTTATAAGCAGCGACGACCGCGCAAGGGTATCGCTTCAGGGCGGCCAGCTTGCGGCGAGTCTCGTTGTTCCAGACGACATAGGCATGTAATGCCCGGTGATAGATGGCGCGCAAGCGAATGAACATCCGTGTCTCCAAGCAGGCTGGCGGCTACCAGGCATTCATCTGCCAAAGACTGAATGATCGATCTTGGGTCTGAGCGGGAAGGTGAACTTCCGGTGAGCCTGATACGAGGTTTGGGATAATAGCTCACCGCCATCTTCGCCTGCGAACCCTTTGTTCATCAGGCAAGAGCTAAGCCCTAGCTTACCTCTGCACGATCCGCACATTGATGGCCTGTAGCCCCACACCTATACTCGACGCACCATATACAGGAGTATCAAATGTCCAGACTCGCCGAATTCCGTGCCCTGGAGCAACAACTGGCTGCTCAGCTGGCCGAACTTGAGACCCTCAAAAACGATGATGGCCTTAAGCGCGAAATCGAATTTGAAAAAAAACTCCGTAGCCGCTCTCGGAGTACGGCTACAGCCTGCGCAATATCGTGTCCATTCTTGACCCACAATCTGCCAGTCGACGTGCACCAGCCGCTGTGGCTGAAAAGTCCAGCCGCAAGCCCCGTCAGCTTAAGGTCTACAAGAACCCACATACGGGCGAGCGCGTCGAGACCAAGGGTGGTAACCACAAGACATTGAAAGAGTGGAAAAGCCAGCATGGTGCCGACGAAGTCGAGAGCTGGTTAGCGTAGTAAATCCTCATGAGCAAAGATAAGGGGCTTCGTAAAGGCCCCTTTTTTATTTACCTTGAACAGTGATGCCTCTCTGGGCGCCCCTACAACTCCCGCCTACTGCACGCTCCAGGTGCCCTGCTCGCTCTAAGGCCACCGTACCAACTCCAGCTCCTTGAGCCGGATGGCCATCGCCGAGTCCGAGACACCGAATTGCTGGGCCAGTGACACTAGGTGCTGGTTGTTAAATCGGGTGCATCGCGCCAGCGCCAGCTCACGTTCTCCCGACTCTTTCGGGGAGTAGAGAAGCCGATCCGGATTGTTGGGGTCGAGGTGATAGGCAATCACGTCGCTGAAGCGCAATTGGCCCTTGCAGCAGAACATGAACTCGAACCGTTCCCTCACCAGTTTTTGAGGCATGAGGAAGCAGGCGGCGAAGCGATCGGCTTGTCGCTCTGCAGGTGCACGTGGTGCCTGCAGAATACTGCCGTCAAAAGCGCGGTCGCGGTGCATGACAGTGTCTTCGTGGAGCACAAGATGGCCGATCTCATGCGCGCCGGTGAAGAGCTGGACTTTGTCACCAAACTCAGTCGCGACGGCGATCTTGTTCGATTGACGGTCAATCAGGCCCGCGATACGAGTACCGGTGTTGTGCCGATTGAACTGGGTGTCTCCCAGGGTGGGATGCTCATGGTAGTCGTAGCCGCAGACCATGGCAGCGATCTGGGGGCTGCGCATCATCATCGGCGGAATATCTTGATCTGGCCACAGATAACGGCGATCACGGTAAATCTGCATGAGCAGATCGGTCGCTGCTTTCTCGATATGGGCTTCGTTCATGGCAAAATACCAGATGTAGGCTCTCAAGCAAAATTTGGCCCAATATGCAGTGTTTTCAAGATATACCTAACCCAATATATAGGTTTTGCCGATGAACGGTACGGCTGGTAATGGCCCGCCAAACTCCGATGGGTTTCGAGATCCCTTACCAGATCCGAGCTCTCGTTAGTAACCAGCCACGCTATCGAAACCCATGGTATTTCCTGTCCTTCGACCAAAGAACATAGTGGACTGGGTCGATCTCGGTGCTGAAGCGGACTCCCTGGATTTTGTGAATCACAATGCCGTCTCGAGCTAGACGCAGGCTTGGCTCCGGCGGAGGTACCAGAGGGACGTACCGGGAGGATTGATCTGAGTCTTTAGGTTCCGCTTCCCAGAACTCTGGGTAATACACCCACCTATCTTCATCCGGCTCCCAGAGACTCACATACTCAGCCTTTTGTGTGTCCTCGAGCCTTTCTACCCCACTGGCCTTGTGGAAAAGAATGACGTTCTGCCCCGGTGACGTATCCTGTTGCACCTGCACAGAGGGAAATAAAATACCGTCGAGATTCAGCTTTTCATGGGTTGCTAGGAAGTCGGCAATAGCTTGCGTGATCAGATACCCGCTTTCCGCCGAGTCCGGCATGACTGGCATCGTCAGCTGGCGCTGTAAGTCTTTCAGAAACGCGCAGCGTTCGCTGAGGCTCCTGCGAATTGGATTGAAGTAGCTCAACCCCCGGTGCGGACGCATTGAAGCCAGGTCGTTTAAGTTGAGAAGCCTCAGAGGCCGGATTACGTCGAACCGCGCGGTAACCACCATGCTGCCAACGGGAGGGCGCACCTCCGCAATCGCCGTGTGGTCATCTGTTGCGCCGTAAAAAACCGAAATCCCCTTGGCGTTCATTCGGCCAGGAGATCCTTTGCCTCCTGGTACCGGGCCGAGATGCTTTTCAGGGTGAGTCAGCGCTTCCTCCATACTCTGTTCATCCTGGAACACCCTACCCCGTTGGAATGACGAGATTGGAAAACCTTGGCCTGCGATCACAATGGCTGACCTGTCGTCCTTCGAGCGCAAATCCTCTATGTCGTCGAAGACCATAGTCAGAATTGACCCGACCATGGGGTTTGCTAGTCGGGATTCAAACTGCAGGCTGTGCTCCATTTTTCGCCAGCCTACCGTCAGCTCCGACGATGCCTCCGTCTCTTCGACAAAATAGGGGTCGTCATCGCCCCCCGTGTAGCTCCAGGAGTCGAGCAGGTGTTCATGGATATCAGAAATTAGGGCCTGATCGGCACCTAGCATGAGTTCCAAAATGTCATACAAACTGATGCCGACGGGAGGATAGCCGTGATGGATCACTGAGCTAGGTTGTTGGATAGCTCGGAAAGAGACATGGATTGCTGTTTCGCAGAGCTCTACCAGCTCTTCCATGTCCATGGCAGGGAGCTCTCGCTCGCAGTAGTCACACTCGCTGATGTCGTTGTCCGAAGCGTGATCCTGCAGGAAGGTTTCGGTAAGGCAATCGGTACACACCACTTGACGCATCACTTGCTCCTTGGCTGCATTACACGGCACCTATCTATGTCTAGGCGAAGGCCTTTCGCTGATTTAAGCATTTACCCATCGGGTGCCGCCCTTGCCAATGGTTTGGAGCTGCCATCTCTACTGAAGCTCAGCTCCTCAACGGCCCCAAGTCAATCGCCAGGCAGCGAAGGTCAGTAACCTGTGCAACCATGGTGTCGCTGGCCTCGTGATAGGTGAAGGTGCCCAGGAAATAGAACGTGAAGTACCTTACCAGCCGTGCCTGATCGAGAAGTTCATTCACATAGCGCCTCGATCGGTGCTGAGTCATGACCTCATCAGAGACCTGGAGAGAGGCATCTTTGTCCGCAACCTTGTCATAGAAGTTGAATACGAAGCCGGCCCCTTTCCGCGGCTCAATCCGCCCACCGCCGTTGTAGACGTAACCTGCAGTGTCAGGCCTGGCCCAAGCCACCTTTTTGAAGTACGAACGCAACGGTATCTCACCACGCCCTGTCACGTTGATCGTTACCTCGGGAAAGAGGTCTTTCAAGGCTTCGCGTGTGTCGTGGTAGTAATCCACTAGCTCACGCAGGTCACCGCTTCGGTGCTTCCGATCGGATCGGGTGCCTTCTGCGCCGCCACCGCCCCGTCGACGAATAGCTCCTGCCTCGTCCTCGTCGCCTGGTGCGGCTCGAGGTGGACGTACCACGGGTTGTTCTGGCTGTGTCGGGGGAACAAAGATATCGATTACCGAAGTGAGTTGGCGTTTTGCCAAGCGTGTGCGGGTCTGTAACTCCGTCTCTCCGTCTCTCCGGGCAACGGCGCATCGCTACCTTCGTCCTCATCTGGCAGCATCCACTCGCACTCCGCATGATGGTCATAGTGCTCGTTGTCTTTGTAATGCGGAGATTTGACGCGCGCTTTTTCGGTCGGGTGGATGTAGTAATTGACGGCTGTGATTTTTGGCACCACCTTGAGCGCCCTGCATTCCGGTGATGAGCATTGGAACAGAAAGCGGCTGCGTGGCTGGTTTTGGTTGAAATAGGCTTGGCGTGCACCGCCTATGGTTAACTCCTCGCCCAACTCCACACAGTACGCCCGGGTAATCCTTCGCTTCGTTCGCATCTCCAGCCTCAACGCAAAAGCTCGAGACTAACTCGCCCGGGGTCGAGCGCCAAGGCCCGAGCTAGAGCTGTTAGCTACGACCTTTGTCGCGCTATGCCTAACTGTGAATTTTGGGTATAGGCCAAGGATTTGGCCAGGTGAAGTCCCGAGAAGGTGCTTGAGGGGGGCGCGGTACAGTTGACTGCAGCCTAGCAATCGTCGGCTCAGCCTTCGTGATGGATTGAATTTTGACAAGCAGCAACGAGTGAGCTCCTGTCTCGGACACAAACCCGGGCGTGCTCGCCAACTTTGAATATATCATTAGTCGCTACGGACAGACGGAGACTCAGCATGGCAGTGCCCTCATACGCCGAAATCATGGAGAAGGTTCAGGAAGGCACGTTGATCGACGCTATCTTCAACAGGTACTGGAAAAGCGATTACAGCGAGTATGGGCCGTACACCGATACACTCGCGCAAGTCCACAATGACGGCGCCATCGATTTGGTTGAAGGGGTGTCCGAAGAGTTCTTGAGCCGGTACACCGACATACGAAGAGCCATAGGCAAGATGGTCTATGCGAGTCTTTTAGGTAAGCTGAACATCGGTCTGCCCACTTTACTAGCCGTCATTGAACGTCTGTACGAGCCAGTGGCTGACAGTGGTGACGTTTCTCAGGTACTTGAAACCTGGTGTCATGATCGGTCAGACCGCGTTGAACAAATCTTCAAGTCCGTGGATGCGATGGACTCGCGCTGTGAGCGCTTCCAAGCCCTGACAGCAGCCATCTCACAGGGCGTGCGGTCGGATACGCGGAGGCATGGGCCAAGAGTCTTCGCTTATCTGTCCAACCCCAATCAGACTTTAAGGGATCAAGCCTTAGCAGGGCTTCGATACGCAAGATACGATGACGACGAGAAATGGCTAAGCGCGATCAATGCTCTGAGGGCTACTGCCGAAGTAGACAGGTCAGACTCGCTCCGTGCAGCTCTGCTGAAAACTATCTTCTGCTGGCTTGAAAAGGCTCCGAAGCCTGCTCTTGTCGCTCTTCACGATCTCGCTCTCGAGATCTTGCTCCCTGTGACCCCAGCGGTAACTAAAGAAATAGCCTATACGCTTGCCCACCGCTCCAGCTGCCTCACGCCCCCGCTTTGGCAATCTCTGCTTATAGCGGTGGGAAGGGCCACGCTTCAGCCCTACGATTGCTCAAATTTAGACTTGTTCCTTGGGCGGTTAATTGATGCAGGCGGCGCTAATCATGCCCAAGACTTTCTGCAGAGTTTGTTTCTCAGAGATGACCAATCAGAGCACACACTTAGCCAGTTCGTCATGACGGTTGAGGGGCTGCTCAAGGGCAAACCTGGTGTGCTCAATTCATGGGTCGTAAGATGGCTTAGAACGGGAGATCAGCGACTCTGCACAGAGCTCCATAAAGGATTTTTGCTGGGCCAGGAAGCACCCCACCAGTTCGTCTGTGAAGGTTCTTCGTTTGACCTAAAGCCAGAAGAGTACGGCTTCATCGCGCGTAAAGCGGTGGGTCACTTTTTCGCCTACCCGATACCTCTGGCGACAATCCTTGTGTTGTTGGGCACATCTGCGCCTTCGACGCAGCGGGCAGAGATTGGTGACCTGCTATACGATCCTGTGCTGATTAACTATCCAAGCCTTGCCCAAGGTTGTCTAGCTCCTATGGCCAATGGTGATGGTTCGACAGCAGAAATGATCAGCGCTGCGATCACCCGCCTAAATAGCTATATGAATGGTATCGATAAAGCTAGGGGTTTGAAAGAACTCTTGCCTCCAGCACATCACCGGCAAATGGAATTTGAGCGTTACAGCGATCAAGTTCAGCAGGCTATCGATGAAGGCAAGAAAGGGTCGTTCCTAGCGGATATATTCGTCGAGCGGACTCTCCTTTATGGCAATGGACTCGTCAGTCTGAGGCCGGTTGACGGTAATTATAATACTTTTGAGACTAAGGCCACCCCGTTCCACCACAATCTAGAAATCGCTCGTCAGTATTTCTTTGCGCCCATTTCGCTGCGTAAGCAACTATTCCTATACAAAATGGAGAGTCACTAGTGAAGCTCGTGTTTAAGCAATATGTCGCTTCGCTGCGCGAGCGTGATGAGCTCGATGTCGTACTGCCTGACCTACTAAGTGAGCTAGGGTACAACGTAATCTCTCGCCCTGGTAGAGGCACAGACCAAGGAGGAGTAGACGTCCTTGCAGTTGGCCCTGCCGATGAAAATGGCAAAAAGAAACTGTACGCTTTTACCTTGAAAAAAGGAGACTTGACGCGTGACGGCTGGGATAGAACTAATCAGTCGTTGGTGAGTTCTGTGAGCGACATCGTCTTTGTCTACTTTCGATCCAGGGTGCCGCCCGAATTCCAGGACTTGGAAAAAGTAATTTGCATCTGCTTTGGGGGTGACGTCGATGAACCCATGCGTGGTCGCATGACAGGGCTCATGGCCGAATTTACTGAACGGTATGGGGTAAGCTTTGAAGAGTGGAACGGAGACAAACTTGCTGACCTGTTAGCTGCAGGAACGCTGCGCGAGCAACTTGTTAGCAAAGATTTACGTGGTTATTTTCAAAAGTCGATCGCGATGCTCGATGAACCGGAGGTTTCTTACGCAAATTTCGTTCCGCTGCTTAAGGGCCTATTGCACAATGAGCCAAAGGGTCGCAAAAGTGATCTGAGTTCCCTGAGGCGCACATATATTTGCCTGTCGGTTCTTTACGTTTGGGCGCGAGAGGCCAAAAACCTCGAAGCCCCGTACAAAGCCAGCGAATTGACAATTCTGCATGCTTGGGAATTTATAAAAACGAAATTAACAGGTGAAGAGTCAAGAAGTCTGCGTAGCACTTTCGACGAACTCATAAATTTGCACTTCCGGATTTGGGATGAGTACTATGGCGAGAAAGTAATTCCGATTATAGGTTTAAGGGACGCCGTATCTGCGGCCGTGAGACCTGACAGCCCAGTGGATACCAACCTTAAACTGTTTGACACGCTTGGAAGACTCTCTCAACGGGGGTTGTGGATGCTTTGGAAAGCACAGCATGCGACAGACTCAGAGTCGAAAATCTCACATCAAGCCAACGCTAAAGCGATGGCAGAAAATGTCTTCCATCTGATCAACAATAACGACGCGCTATTCAGCCCATGTACGGACTCCCAGTCGACTGACATTGCCACGGCGTTGCTTTTTCTTTCCCAAATCGAAGGTTATCGAGAGCTCATTATTAGCTACAGCCAGGAAACCCTAGACCAGTACCAGTTTGCTTTTCGCTGTCATGATCGTTACCCAACGCATGTTTCTCGTTACCGTGATCTGATCTCTCATCCCCAGGAGAAAACGGAAGATTATCGACAGTGGCACACGTCAGGCAGTTCGTTGATCCCCCTGCTCATCCTTTGGGCAACCATTGATGGAGCTAGCGACTACACCGACAACTTCGTAGCCTTCGCGAATGAGTCTTTAAGGCACTGTAACCACCAGCTATGGTTTGTCAGATTAGACTCTGAAGAACACCTTTATACAAATCATCAATCGCATGGCGCGGTTTTCACTGAAATCCCCATTACCGCTGACGGTGATCTCGCTATTAAACTGGTGGAAGCCGTATGCCTAGATGGCGACGCGTACTCTACTTTGTCTGTTGTCAAGCATGGGTACGATCCTATCCTCGTTATGGCATGCCGGCACTACCGTCTTCCGCTTACCCCTCACGCCTGGATTCCAGCGTTGAGAAACTTGAGGTCAAGCAGGTAGCAAGATTAGGTAACGTCTGGTTCTGGTTCGTCAACAGGTGCGCCTTGGTCACTCGGACTGGTTGGTTGAGCATCGGCTGAGGCGTTGTTGCGTTGTGCTGACTGGGCCCAATAGACCATGGCTACCCACTTCAACATGAACCACCAGGCGTAAACCGCATCCGCCGAATAGAAATCATCGTCGTCCATCAGGCCATGAGCAAACGCGTTGCGCAGGTTCGGCCCGAATGCGCTGCAGAACAGGGCTTTCATCTCGAACACGATGTCGGCGCCGAAGACAGCATCGACCCCCCCGACGTCCAGAAGCGTGCTTAGGCCATTCTCATTCTCGATACCCTCTGCGTCAGTGTTGGAGGTTTTCAGTTCCGCGCCTTTCATGTGGAACCGAACGATGTTCTCCAGTTGTGGGATGAGGAAGTGCACTGCCATGCCAAAATCGCCCACCATCCCCCAATACAGACCTTTGCCGACCATGAGCGCCCGCTCGGGCGGAACCAGAGCCGACGCCTTGGCAAGTTCAACCAGATCCTGCTCTTTGTAGCAGTGTTCCCTCTGCATAACGCCCAATGCTGGAATCACTCCGCCTTGCACGGTGAGATTGCGTGTAAAGGTGTGGTTTTTGACCATCTCTGCCCAAATGCGCTCCTCGTTATCTTGCGAGGGCTCAGCGCCTAATGAAATAGGTTTGGTCTTGGCGATCACACGCCCACCCTTGTCGAGGTATGTCGCGCCACTAAGCGCACCGATCAAGCCTACACGCAGCGTGTTCAAAGCTGCCTGCCGAGCGCCCTCTTTCTTGGCAAATGGATACAGCGTGGCTAACGCATGGAGTGCTTCAATCGGGGACTTGCCAGAAACCTTTTCCAAGGCATCATTGACTAGGTCTGATATATCCGTAGGCGGCGATGAGATCATGCGCATCATCCCCACCGAACGATTGCCCGCATCTGCGATGCGTTGAGGCAAGCGAATCAGTAGCTCGGTCACGCCAAGCTGATCCCTGAATCTCTGCGGTACCTTTCTGTAGATCTGCAACGCCTTCTCGAGGTTGTTCAGGGCGATCAGCGGCTGCGCCCCTTCTCCATCACCAAGCACCTCCGCTTCTGCCACCCACGTATTGGCGAGGGCTGCTGTCATGCGTGCCGATGAAACAGGGTCTTTAGCAGCACGGTACGCGTCCATGCTCAACTCATAGCAACGTCGAGCCCGTAAAATATTACCGTTGCGCTCTGAGTTCCGGCCGACCTCCTCCAACCTGGACGGCAGATCAGCTGCTTGGCTGTGCACCACGCGATTCTCGAGTACCAAGGCCGCTATTGGCGCCAGCATGGGGGACGGAGCTTCAAATTCTTTGTCGAGTGCATCGAACAAACGATTCGATAGTTGTTCCGCGATGTCCTTGCCGGCCTTCCCTAGCCTTGGCGCCAGCATTAGTGCACGGCCCCAGCAATCTTCCCCGCCTCGCCACCAGGTGTCTTCATTCAAGGGGACTGTCTGATACCCCGCCAAAGCCGCCTGGGCCTGCTTGATATGACGTCGTCCTTGGGTGATCCATAGGGCTTCTGCAACGCGGGCCTTCACGAGACCAGTACTGAGCTCATCCATCGCGGATTCGAGGAAATCGAACTCGTCTCCAGTTACATCGGTGATGGCCAGTGACCGCTTGTCCTCCAGGATGGCGAAGGGCCTGAAGAGCTCGTTTGGATTAGAGGGGTTGAGCATCATGGAGCAAAGATCGGACAGGAGCCAAAGTACCCGGGCTTGGGCGAACTCCTCGCTGGCCAGGGTTGTTCTTGCGGCGTCAGCCAGTGCACGCCAAATGTCGTAGTAGCGAGGTGCCACACCGTTCAGCACGGTGGCGAAATCAATGGCATGCAGTGCTTCTAGGGTGAGTGGTGTGGCTTCAGGATAACGGTAGAAGTCTTGCGACACAGCGAATCCTCATGAGGGGGATTTAGAGCGGCTTGCGTGCTCACAGCGCATATGAAGGTAAAGCCGAACCACGTGGTCAGACCGAGCAAAACCTGGGCCTCCTGTTCAAGCATCAATAGCCTGCACTCCCGGCTTGTCAACAACGCGCAATATGCGATTAAAGCGTGCTTGAGCGCCAGCTAAGTCGCCAGGTGCAGCTCAACCACCTCGGAATTTTCGACCATGCACATTCAACTGGATCTGAACCACAATGATAGCGACGCGCTGTTGCGCCACTGCCGGGAGTTTACTCCCAGCAGTGGGGACGCGCGTGAGGATTCCCGCTTGGCTGACGCCTTGGTGGTGCTTGCAGCGGCACTGGAGGAAGCCGCGCTAGCGAGTTAAGCCTTTAGCCCATCTGCAAGACTCCGCGGATAGTGCCTGAGGTTTTATTCTGGCGGAAGGCTGAACCAGTCAGGCACCAGCTTGGTGTCTCGCCACTCTTCGGTCAGTACAACTCCTGGAATTTTTCCCCAAACGCCATCGTCAGCATGATCGAGCACGATGATCTGCAGCCGTCCTTCAGACGAATTGACCGCGTCGGCGAATGCCTTGAAGACCTTACGCACCGCAACTCGGTCTTCATCATTGAGCTCATGCTCTTCTTCGACCTGCGCGGCACGTTTTACCGGGAAGTAGACTTGGCTGGGCTGATCGAATACTAGGAAATGTGGCACTGGGTGCTCGACCGCTTTCTTGGCCATAAATAGCTTCTGCAGCGCGAGGAGCATGGCCACATGGTAGGCGAGCCAGTTCGCACCACTACCAATTTCCCAAAGGAAGTCATCACGGCCATCATGGCGCACCTTGATGGCCAAGTCCGTGATCGACAGCCCAATCCTCGCGTCCTTCCACTCAGCATCAAGAGTCGGGGTGATTTTCGCGCAATAAGCACTCAAGGAATCCAGGATCTTACGGGTGTTCGCTCTGATCAAATCCACGGACACTAGTGGTGCAAGCTCCGTCATCCGCTTGTCCACCTTCTCCAACTCGCTGGCTAGGGTGCTATCGAATTGAGCCTCTTTGTAATTTTTGACTGCCTCTTCAAGTCTTCCCAGGTATCGGTCAATGTCTGCTTCGCGTAACGCTTGTCCTTTGGCTTGCGCGTCGACCAACTCAATCGCTCTAATCTCTTTGCGGATGGCATCAAGTTCATCTGAGTCCTCGTTCATCGCGTTTCGGAGCCGTAGCGTTTCGCTCTCAATCGATATGGGAACTACCGGCGCGACGCGCGCGCTGTCTTCGATGCTGCTGAGGGCCTCGCATAGCGCGTCCAGTTCACCCGATGCCGACAGGGTTGGGGACACGAGTGCACCGATAGGTGTCACATTTTCTTTTTTCACCAAGCCTTTGAGCCATGTCGAGAGAGACAGGCGATCCTTCATAGTTTCTAGGGCAGAAACGTAGGCATCTGCATCTCTCTGCAGTCCGCTCAGCTGATTTAGCTTCTGGCGACCTGCGAATAGATTCGCGGCAATAATTTCTTCCCTGATCTTGAGCTCACCAATGGTGATGATCGAGGCCTGGATTGTCTCTAGTTTCGGTTGAGCATCCCTTGAGGTTTTCATCAGAATCGCGGCAAGCTGTTCGACCGCAACAGGCCACTCCTCGGAGAGCACCGAGTCGATACCAACCAGACCATACTCACGCGCTCGGAAGTACCAGCTATTGGCTTCTCCCCGCAGCCGAGCTGACGCGTCCGCCAGTGTCTTGATTTCTGACCGAAGCTGTTTTTGTCTGCGCTCCAGATCCTTCATTTCCCAAGACGCCAGCAATGTCTGGGGCGTGACAGCACCTAGGATGAAGGGAAAGATGTCTTTCAGTTTTTCCCGGTGGCCAGTCGTGTCTGCCTTATAGAAGAGGACATCCGGATTGGCGACAATGTTCTGCGGCTGAAAGGTGAACGCCATCAGGTCTCGGAAGCTGGGCCGGTTCTTGAATCCGAATTTGACGTCTTCGCCGAAACCGATGTTGGGCAGGCCTGACAGCCGATTCAGGATCTCTTTAACGATGTTGCGATTGGAGTTTTTTCGTTCGATCCTGGCTGGGATAGAAATGCTCTGCCCCTCTAGCACGAACATATCATCGGTGGAGCGCTGGCGGCCCGGCTCGGATCTCGCGAACAGCTTCATGCCCTCATCCGTGTCCACCAGCAGTCCAAACCATGCACAAGTATTCCTGATCGTGCCTACAGGAATCGCACATTTCTCTGAGGCCAGGCAGTAGTCGATAATAGGAATGACCGCGGACTTGCCCGCCTTAGAGGAGCCGCTGATGACGTTCACAGCACCTGGTGTAAACTTCACTTCACGGTAATGGCGACCATTTTTTGGCCACAAAATCAGTTTTTCAATTTGCAGTTTCATCAAAAACCTATCCGTAGGGCGGTCTGGACTTCCTGGATGGAAAGCGCTCCACACCAACCACCAAGCTTGTCTGCGTGTTTGCCTAACTCTCTTACCGTGTCAGGGATGTTGGCCGGGTATCGCTTGGTGCTGTAATGGACGACTGCAGTGGTGCAGTCGAGGGTTAACAGGCCACTGTCCAGTGCGATGCTCACGCTGCTAAGTGATGTTTGTCTCAGCGCCAGCATCCGGCGCTGGATGGATAACAATAACTCCTGCTCCTTGGAAAATTTGGCGGCGAAGAGCCGTAAGCCTGAGGTTGAATTGGTCTTGCCTATGATCGTCCGTAGGGGCTCACTGAAGATTATCGGCAATACGAGAAACAGAAACGGCAGCGATGGGCCAGCGCCTGTGCATTGCCGTTTATACCCTTTGACGAACTCCCACATAAGAACCGCCCCAAGGGCAGGATTTTGCACCAAGTAAATCTCGTCGTTGAGCCGAGGAGACATTTTGAATTCAGGGGTTTCCATCCAGGCCAACCTGTTTCAAAGCCAAGCCGCATGCCTCCAGATTGAGCCAGGCAGCCGGCGGTTATAGTATTTATTGACGGGATTCAGAAGCTTCCATCAATCTTCGAGCAGATTCAGGTAGCGAGGATGCCAGCCAACCTTCTTCACGTTGGCGAACTCCTGATAGGTTCCGCGTACGAAGAATCTTGGCGGCTCGGTACCGTCCAGAGGCTCGGATATAAGCATGCACTCCATTTTCAACATCTGTCCTTTATCCTGTTCTGAAGCGGTGGGATAGGCCATGTTTGTCTTCTTATTCAGAAGCTCCCATTTGTCGAATAGAGTTTTGCGAAACGCCTCAAAATCCTGGTCGCACACCAGGCCTTTCTCGCCCCATCGAACCTTGTTCGTTTTGGACTGCAAGAAATCTGACACCGCTTCGAACCCATCCCCTGCCTTGTCAATGAGGTCTAGCTGACGAAGCAATGTCAAAGCCAAGGGGCGGCACTCCTCGATTTCGTCTTCGGAGGGCGCAGGTACGGTATAGGTCTTCAGGAGGTTCAGCGCGCTTCGACTAACGAACGTCGACATGTAGTCTTTGAAAGCGTTGCGCGACAGCGCAGGGTATTGCCTTGCGGCGATCAGCGCGTCGGAGTTGTTTTTGACCCAACCAATGGCAACGTTGCAGGCGTCTTCGAGCCTGTCATCTGGGACGGTAAGCGCGAAGAAATTCGAAATCCTGCCGATCAGATCGTCATTTCCTGTTTCGAGCTCAAAGGCCATGACAAGGTCGGCGCGCTTCGTCTCGTCGTAGTCAAGAAATCTTTCAATGTAGGGTTTGCACTGCTCGGGCTTTTCCGCCGCATAGGCATCACGGATCTCCTGCACGACGCGATCTACCAACACCTTCGTGTGGGCAAAATGGAGCGAGTTTGCAAACTCGCCGTCTTTATCTTGAAGGACATATAAACGGAAGCGGGTTTTGCTCAAGTCGACTAGACCTGCCTCAATGACATCGATCCAGTTCGCGAATGTTTTCCAAAGGTCGACGGAGAAGTTGCTGATAGGGTTTGTCACCAAGCCGCTCTTAGACTGCTCTAGCAGTACAGACCCGTCAGCATGGTGGACATCTGTATCATCAAATACCTCCAACGCGACGAATGCATCCTTAGGGGCGTCGCAGAGGTGCAGACACATCCGCGTAGATTGCAGAGAGAACCCCAGGAATGAGCCCGGCCGACTCGACTTAAGCTGAGGGGCCTGGGTTGGTATTGGGTTTGATTCCGAGCCAATCACATTCATTCATCCCTGCTCTGCTGTTAGATTGCCCGCTGCGTGCGTAGGTGGAGCCTGGCGAAGCCGCGATACGCATGCCTACGAACCCAGGTGACGACGAGCCAAGCAAAAGATCGCACATTGCCATCATTGCCCGCAGGATGTTATCGCACTTGGGGCGCCGGATAAACCGACATAGATCCGCAACATCGTGAGCTCCCCTTAGCCCGGACGAGTGGGAGTACGCTTCTGTGGGAAAAGAGTACATTTGCACTCCACCTATTGTTTCGCGTCAGTCTTCATGGTCTTCAGGCGACTCACCAGTTGGGTTCAATGTACGTAACAATTCTAACTTTGCTTCGCACTGTTCGAGCTGCATCCGTAATTCCTCAGCCCTCTGCTGAGTTGCTATTCCTACCGAATGGACTTCAATGGCCTCTTTTGATTTGGCTTCAAGCTGATGAGCGAGCAGTTCCTTGGCACCTTCCGCCCGTGCAGTAGCAGCATTGGCAATGGTCAGGTCAGCCCGCAGGGTTTCGACAGCCTCACGATGTTGCGAGGCTTCCCTGACATGCTGACGATTTTCAGCAATGAAGCGCTCGTTATCCCTGATCAGACGGGAGATCTCCTCCTGCTTAACCATAAGCGTCTGCTGGAGGACGGTCACCTCTTGCTGCATTTGATAGACTTGGGATTCATGGCGGCTCAGATCCTGGTCTCGCTGTTCCTTAACTGAAGCCCGGTAGTGTTCGAGGGCCTCCCGGGCGTGTGCATGCTTTTGCTCCAAGGATTGGATCTGCCCATCCTTCTCTAAAATCCGCACCTCTAAATCATTGCAGCTCTGGCTGAGCCTGGCGTTGCGCGTGATCTCAGTCTGCAGTGTGGACTGAGTGGTTTTGAACCCTTCAGTTTGAGCAGCCAAGACATCCCCTTGCGCCCTGAAGCCGAGCTTGAGTTCATCGAGTTCGCTCTCAAGTGCCTCGGCTCGGGAGACCAATAGCTTACGCTCGTGCTCGAACTCTGCTCGTGCCTCAAGAAAGGCCTGGCTGCCCTCCTCCTGGACTTGATCCAACAAGCTTTCGACGACCCCGCGCAGCGCGCCGCTCATACGTTCACGAGGGTTCGCTTCTGATCCTGGTGATTCCAGCTGCTTTAGATACCGAGCGATCGTAGTCTTTGAACCCGTATTTCCAATCTCCACCCGGACTGCATCAATGCTGGGATAAACACCACGCATTAGCAGACTGTTCCGGGCCTTTTGTACCACCGCTAGGTTAACGCCGCCTCGCGCCATACACCCTCCAGACGATTTCGTGTCATGCCACATGTCATGCAATTACATAATACAAAAAAGCCAAACTTTGCTGGAAAGTTGCCGACAACTGGCAAGATATAATCAAGATTTATGGCTTGTTATACCTAGCATCAGGGTTAAATGGCCTGAAAGGTGGTACAAATGGCAAAGACGAGCCGCCGAAGACTTGAACGGGGGAAATGGCATTGTTTGGATTGGTCAGCAAGGCAGACAGGTACTTGGAGGCGAGCGTTCGTCAGAACACGTCGAAGAGCTACGCGTCCGCCCTCTCCCATTTCGAGGTGACCTGGGGCGGATACTTGCCCACCACTACGGAATCAGTTGTGCGCTACATCGCTGAATACGCCGACCAGCTGGCGCTGAGCACGCTGAAGCAACGCCTGGCTGCGCTCGCAAACTGGCATCAAAGCAACGGCTTCCCCGACCCCACAAAAGCCCCCAAGGTCAGGCAACTGCTGAAAGGCATCAGGGCGGTACACCCCGTGCAACAGAGGCAAGCAGCTCCTCTGGCGTTACTACACCTCGAAAAAGCAGTGGCACACCTAGAGGGTGAGATTGATCAGGCAAGGGCCGCCGGCGACATGGTCGCCGTTCTCAAAGCGACCCGCGACATTGCCTTGCTCACCATTGGCTTTTGGAGGGGATTTCGAGGAGATGAGCTGGCTAGGCTCGAGATCGAGAACACCCATGCTGAGCGCTATGTGGGCATTAGGTTCTACCTGGGTTCCAGTAAAGGGGATCGGCAGAACATTGGCCGCGAGTACAAAACACCATCGCTGAGTAAGCTCTGCCCAGTGGAGGCGTATCTGAACTGGATCGAAGTCGCCGGCCTCACCCGTGGTGGTGTATTCCGTGGAATCGATCGCTGGGGCAACATCAGCGATCGCTCGCTTGCTGCCCATAGCCTGATTCCCCTGCTTCGCGACACCTTGGATCGGTGTGGGTTGCCGTCCGAAATCTACAGTGCCCACTCGATCCGGCGCGGATTTGCCACCTGGGCAGCAAGCTCAGGCTGGGACATCAAGACACGGATGGAGTACGTCGGCTGGAGCGATATGAAGTCCGCGCTGCGCTATGTTGAGCCTGCGCAACAGTTTGGCGGCCTCATTAGGAAATTTGAAGGCTGATTTCGACTTGAGATTCACTCGCGTGCAGCAAAGGAAATTACTGCACACGGTTACTCACATTTGCAGCAGACCCCGACCTACCAAGGTCGGCGCCGTGATCGAAATTCAAACTGAATGAGCCCAGAAATCAACCTGGGCTCGCCCTAAATAGGGTCAGCCCTGAAGGAGCTAAAGGAAGTCACTCAGCATCAAGCTCGACAGCTTTCTGCTCTAAGTGTTTCTCTTCCCTTCTATAAATTATGTCGCTTATATTAAGGATCTCTTCGGAGTTTTCGTCATATGAGCATAATAGCAAGTTGCGCAATGGGTGATTGGAAATCGCCTGCTTTGAGTTCGGTAGCATCTGGGGATTAGATTCGAACTCCATTTTTAAATAATGGTTCACGCTATTCGCCAACACGTCCGAGAGAAGGGTCATATGAGAATTCTCACATGTGATTCCAAGCTCTAGCCCTGGGTGGCTTGGAATATTTTCTGCTGTTGCCCGCGAAGAGCAATGAAGCAGCTTGCCTGTAGACTTTTGATAGACCTTGAACTCACGCTTTAACTCACTAGTTCTTAAGAGGGAAAGGTAATCCTCTGATTCGATGAGGAACTTCTTGATTACCCCGGCATCTATGTTGTCAGAGACCACTACTATCTCAACGCCCTCATCTTTGAACTTGTGAACCAAAGCCAGAGCCTTGATCATCAAGCCCATAAAAAGCTTTGCATGCAACAGTTCTTTATGGGAGCCGTCCCCGCCTCTGCCCTCACAGAACTCAGATTGATACAGCCCCTCAACATAAATAGCTTCGTATATCCAAGGTATCTCAAGCTCTAAGAAGGCTTGGAATATTACACCTCTAGCCTCGCTTTGATTTAATAGGTCGGTTATGTGCAGCTTTCCAACACCATCAATTGAGGCCAGCCTTTTTTTAAGATGCGCTCTGTATTCACTTAAATAGAGCTCTGGTACAAGGTAACCCGCAATTACTCCAAGCTCACCAGGGTAACGCTCGCGATTGTCAGCATACCCCTTTGCCCCGGATTCATCGATAAACAAATAATGCCTTTTCACATAGTGTTCCATGAATTTTTCGTATTGCAAGCCCAGAGCTATAACGAGTTTCAGAGTAGCCATGAGAATCTTGCTAGCTGTCCGCTTTGTGCAGGAGGTCTCAGCCCCAAGCGTAACACTGAAATTATGTTTTACTGCATAGCTATCAGACAGGGGCTGATTAACGTCCGGGCGGAGCCGGAACTCCAAAGCTACCAACGGCACGTCCCACAAGGGCACCGCTCAATCACCAAGATAACCCAAGGCACGCCAGAAAGGTCAGCGCTCTAGGCTCATCGTCGGTCAGAGCGGAAGCGCACATGTGAATGTCTGAGGCATCGCCATGCCAAGCGCTTACTAGCGCCTAGCTGAACCTCGCGCGCAGCCCCATCAGCCATTACATCAACGTGGTGTCTTACGGTTTGCTCCGGCCCTAATCGTTCCCGTAGTCTGGCTCGTACTCGATCTCTCGCTCATCCTGCTCAACGTACTCTTCATCGAAGCCTGCCGCCTTCATAGCCTCGGCACCCTCCAGGTGCAAATCACACGTTGGGCAGTAGAACTCGACGGGTGTGGAGTACCGCTCAACCGTTTCGTACCCACTTTCATGATCCTGCTCGATGACCTCTTCGTGGACACGATCACCCCCTAAGAAGCCTTTGCTTTCACATGCAGGGCACGGGATGTCCCAGTGGCTATCCAAGTGGTATCTGAAGGCACCTCGATACGTCCACCACTCCAAGCCTTGGGAATGCTCTCGCAGTTCCTTGATCTCTTTATGAGAGCGCTTTTTCGGCTTCTGCTGTGATGATCCAGGCACTTCATCAGGTTTTTCGAAGGTCGCTCGGGCGTTTGCGATGCTTTGTTTGGCTGCCTGCAGCTTGATCGTGTGGAAGTCCTTGGCAAGGGTCGCAGGGATTTTTGACTTACTGCCCACCCAATCCTCCAACTCCAGTCCCATGGATGCGAGGATGAGTTCAGAGGTTGTCCAGAACTCCCCCTCCCAGTCGCTATCCACGACGCCGGCGTATGCTGCCTGGCCCGAATGGAGTTCGGCATTTCTACGTGAGGAGATCAATTCGCATGACTTAGCATGCGGTGTGCCGAATTTTGCCACCGTGTGCTTCAGTCGTGCGAAAACCACGTGAGCACTGATGGTCTTCACCTTGGTGTCGGTTTCGACACCGCAAGCCTCCAAAAGGCTATTTGGATTGTCGGTTTCCACGACCAGGCAAGGATGAATCGCCGCAAGCTGAGCTTTACCCAGGAGTTCAAGGGCCAGAGCTGCCCAAATCTGATAGACCTCCGAATCCTTCGAGGCTTTAGCTTGCAACGCTCGCAAGGCGTAAAGCCGAGACTTCCCTAGCAGCGCCTCCGCCGAGATTGCTGATGGCACGTCCTTGCGCGTTTTTTTTACGTCACTTCCCGTGTTAGCCATGGTTGCCTCTCTCCATTACGGTGACCCTAAGGAGTTTCCGCTCAGTGCTTCCCTGTGCAGCTCCGCGGCGATGTAGAAAACGCCAGTTATCAAGCAGCAAGAATTTCCCGGCCTGCCAAGTGATTGCCTGTCCGTCTGCAGGCTCAAAGAGATCGATCGCGCGCACGATCTCCTGGGCGCCGGCATCCACTGGCGTCATGCAGCCAGGGTCAAACCTGTAGTAGCAATCAGAACTTCCTCGAGCCGCGACGTAAAAGCTGTTTCCGCCATTGGTAACCCTGAACACCGACGACCGAGCACCATCAACATTCAATGGATCGAATGTGCTGCCCTCGCAGAAGAGCGTTTGGGCAGTGTGTGGGGCGGCCTCCAAGCAGGCCATAACTAGGTACCGCGGCGGCGTACTCCAGTGGGCTCCGTCGGTGTGCCATGGGAATGGGCTCAGCCCATAGCGGAAGCTGAGAGAGCGACGATTCGCAGATCGCCTATCAGTCGGAATTAGTACATCGACCAAAGGCCCCTGGCGTCGCGTTGCCTTGGGCTGCCCGAGGAGAAAGGCAATATCGAGCGCAGTTTGCTCTATTACTGCGGCGCCATCATCCGGCAATTGAAAGCTCGCCCATCCTTTTGAGCTCAAAGCTGAAACGGCATTCTTGATCAGGTGTGGCATTTCGCATCCTTGCGGCGGGAGGGCAACGTGAACGATTGTAGAACCTCAAAGCTATCCGAAGCGTGCTCCTTCGCTGGCATGCTGGATTTCACTCTTCGCAGTGACAGCGTAGTCGCCCTGCGTAAACCCTAGGTGCGCCGAGCTGATGCTAGCCCAAAACCGTGCCCCCCCCCCCCCATTAGCGGTTCAAATCTGGTTCAGCACCCCTCCTTCATCACCTCTAGCTGGGTATTACATTGGTTGTACACGTGGACACCGTCGCGGTCTGACTGACAAATATCATGCGCTCAAACACAGCTGACTTGGCGCACCAGACCTATCCCCGAAAATTGCTCCACAGACCGAAGGCTTCTGGCCCTCAGGTTAACTGCAACTCGCCGCAATACATTGATGTCTCTATCCCAGCTGTAGCCAAGCTAGCTTTCGGCCGAATTGGGAGGATGAATGAGGTGATGAGTCCCAAGCAACGTCGTTGCGATCATTAAGTCCGCCTTGTCGCAGATCAGGTACCCGCCACACGTTCCAATATTGCTCCGACCCCATCACGACTTTGGAATATCACCTGGCTAGCTGAAACTACCTTTCCGTCTCCGGAGCTTTTCGCATTGTCAGGGGGCGGGGCCAGCATCGCCGGGGTCTCAGCAACTGCCGGAGCGTTATCAGAAACCAGGTATTCTAAGGCCTCCTCCAGCACGTCGAGCCTACAGAACGGCTGCATTGTCCAAGCACCTTGATCGCCCAAATCGACAATTCGTCGTTTGCCTGTGTACACGGAACCTAGATCATCGATATCTACTGCACTTCGCCGAGCAGCATCCATTTCGGCTCTCGCTAGCCCCAGAGGGCCACCAATGAAATGGTTGGCCATAGCGTTTAAACCTAAGAGATAGAAAGCGTTGGTGAAATTGATTTTCTGAACAGTTTTTATCGCTTTGCTGGTAGTGCTCACTCGGCTCGAATGCCCAGTGCCCGGAGGAAGAGAAGAGCCTATAAATCGTCCGTGCGCGGTTACTAGGCCGACACCATTCGGATTTGCCAACGAGGCCGCGATAATGCGCCCCTCGGTAGCCGTGCCACCGCCAGCTAACGTTACTAGTCTGTTTGAGTAGATTTGACGCTTCCACTCATTCTTGGCGATCTGTTGCACTTCCTGCATCGTTCGAGCAGAACCCTTAGCATCGACTAAACATACGTTGCTCGAGGAAGCAAACACAAAGTCAGGCGCGGGTGCTTTGGCTTTGGCTTTCACTTTGGCTGAGACGGTAGTTTTCGACGTCGATGCTGAGGAGCTTGTGGTCGAAACTGCAGGAGTTGTACAGTCCTCCCAATGACCGCACCATGCATATCCTTGATCTTGCATCTCCAAGTAAGCCAAGGCTGCACCGATTGTTCCTTTTATACTTGAGCCGATGAAGTCTTTGGTATAATTAAAATTGTGATGAAGGAAAACATTATTAGTTGCCTTTGCGCCCGGACTGTAGAGATTAGTTGTCAGATAGCATAAAGCAGCTGCGCCCAGCCCTCGTCCAGCCAGTTGCCCTCTTAGTCCGATTTTTTGCCCGAGGATTGACGCGCGGGTTGACGCATAAATAAAAAGCGATGGATCAATAGCTAGCGGTGGCCCACCTGGAATAACGGGTTTATCCCATGATGCCTTCGTTCGGACTTGTTTCAATTTGTAAAGTTCGTAACGTGGAACATCCTTAATTCCGTGAAACCACATCGGGCCGTCTCCATTCGCTTGTACATGATGATGGAGCGCGATGATATCATGGCGCCACCTGGAGCAGGATCCCTGACAGCAGCCATGTCGCTTAAATTTTGGTAGCAAAAGCCTCGAAGATTTTATCCGGGTACGGTTTAGTTCGACGTCCCCGCCTGCCTCTTCAATTCAGCAACCTTCAAAGCGATTTCCTCTTTGACGCTCAGAGGGGGGATCTGGATTGAAGGCAAATCTTGGATGCTTTTCAACATGGCCCATGCCGCGAAGTCATGGAAAGGGTTAAGCCCCATCACATTGCCTAACGTTTCATCCGCCTGCAGCTTACTAGAGGCAATTTGCGCAAAGCGGCTGACCGCAGCGTCGAGCTGCCAGTCGGAAATGAACAATAGCAAAGCCGAAAACGCCAACAGCGGTTTGACATTTTTCAGCCCATTCAAGGGGTAGTGAGCTTTCGATAACCGGCTCAACGGGCTATGGTTTGAGCATATGAATGCTGCAAGCCGGTTAGTGAGCTGGAAGTGGTTTTGCAGAACGGTAGGGTCGTAGACCGATTTTCCATGGTAGTCAGTGGCCAGCTTTTCGAGGCGCTCAACCATTGCACCTGGGTACAAGCGTTTCTCCCGGATGATGTCTAGCGTAGCGCGATGGCGCTGAGAGACCTCTCGCGTTGCTGCTGCCTCGAAATTAAAACCGGGAATGCCCAGCACCTCTGTCGTCAACCCAATAGGCACAGCATCCAAATCTTGAGGCCATGAGGCATGACGATGCAGTCCATCCAGCCATCCAGGCAGTTTGGGATCTAGCGTAATGGTGAACTGCGACTGCAGCTTGGTCTGGAAGAACCACTCGCGCATCCGCCGAATATCCCACTGCGTGAATACCTCTAGCTGAATGCCTTTGCATACGAGCTCCCGCACAACCCTGGAGACGCCATCCTTCGCAGACGAAAACTGGACAAGGTTTTCCGGGATGAACGCAGCTGAGACATTCCCCGAAAAATCACAGAATGGATGGTGTCCTGCTGAACTATCACTTTGAGGGAACCGGAAATAGGCCTGCCGCACATTGTGACCATCGACCTTGGACTTACTCGCCCTTACCACTTCCGCACCTGTGCAGAAGCACGAGGGGCACTCGAGATCCGTCGAACAATGCACCTTCCAGCTTTCCGGAATGGGCGTACTCTTCGACGGCATGACATAACCAGTCTCAGCTCCTAGCTGTGTCAATAGCTGCTCAACGTCCAATTCCATCCGGCGGGATGCGGAAAAAACGGTTAAGGGCATGGCGACTCCATTCACGCGAGGGTTGATCCATCATGCTCAAGCTTAACCACATTTCGCTTACTGCGCTAAGGGTCGAGCTGGCTCATTCGCCACTGCTGATGATCACAAGTCAATAAAACCTTTCGTAGTCGCCTCGGAAATCACCGAGCTCCACCAAACCCTCCAGCACAGCTGCACTCGATGTTAGGAGAGACTGCGTACGGTGAGGGCTATCCCAGCCCGCGGTGCCATGCTTGCCACCATGAAATAGATTGTTTCGAACTGTTTTCACCGTTCGGACAACCTTTGCTAGGTCAGATCTACAGTCTTGAAATCCAACTGGTGCCCACTCCAAAACCAACCCGGCCCCAACCACCTGTCGATCAGGTGGAGCAGCAAGCAGCTCTGCCGCTTCAGCTGTCAGTACGTAGGTTTCGGCATGGCGCTCTACAAATTTGTCCCAACCTGGTTCAGCTTTCTGCCCAGGGATTTCGTATTTTAGGTAACCGTTCTCTTTGAGACAGAACTCAAACCGTGAAAACCAGTAGAAGAAGTCAAACGCGAGCAATGAGAGCTCGGTCGGTATCTCACCTTTGCGCATAGCACCCTCTCGAACGGCCTGAGCACGAGGGTGAAGAATAACTCTACGAGCGTGGGAGCGCAGCCACTGGCTGAGCACCCAGGAATAAGCCACGCGCCGCTTCAGCCTTCTAACCCTTTGGAGGTCAAAGCAGCGAAGCCGCCCGAGGGGCGAAACACCGAACTCATTGGTGGATTACGCTAAGGTTGCAGGTCAGCGAGCCAGTGTGGAGCCCTCTGCTGCAGAGTAGAGCGCCCCCACCAAATCAGTGGGGGCACGCTATCAGTGCTTGAACAGTCCGAGGATCAAGTTGGCCAGGCCAATCACGATTTTCAGGATGTCCAGCAATCGGGTGACCCACTTCCGCTCAGGCTTCTGGCGCATCTGGGGCTCCTGGGGCTTCTCAGAAGCGGGGTTCGAAGGCGACACTGGTACCGGACGCCCCTGTTTGCCCGTGTGCGGGCATTTGGAGCAGGCACAGCGCTTTTTTTCAGGCACAAGCAAATCTCCCAATCGAACAAGGAAAATGAACAATTCGAAGGAAGAGTTAGCGAAGGCGGTGCTTGTAGCCGTTGAGCTCAGGGCCGTCAGCGAACAGCGGAAGCGTCAGGAAGGAGCACCGCGAATACGCAAAAAGGATAAGGAGCTTCGCCACAGTGGCCCGGGCGAACGCCAAGACTTCGAGCCAGTACTTGACCTCCCGTTCAAGAGAGGGTGTGAGTTCGATAAATCGACAGTACGAGGCAATGAAATCCAATGCCTTGCGCGCTTGCTCAGCCTCATCCAATGCTTTGGTTAAAGCATTCATCCAGACAGAACCAAAAATCGTTTTCCCCGACCCAAAGCCAACGTGGATTAGGGTTCCGCTATCTACGGGCAGGCTGTTTGCGATGCCATGCTCAGCATCGTCTCTGAAGTCAGAGTCCCGCACGATGCTCTGCAGCTCAGCCGTGAACATGCTGAGCAGAATTTCAGCAATCTGCACCTTCATCCTGATCGTCATGTTTGTATGCTTCGTTGAAGATTGATCGTCCATATGGATTCTCGTATTTGCCACCCAATCAACATAGCCACGTTGCTGAATACCGGCAACCCCCTAAGTACCGCTGTGAGGGTCGGGCGCCTGAATTGAAGCACCCTAGAGAGTGTCAATTACTCTTCAAAGGCCGAACGCGAAGGGCTGGCTGTGGGCAACAACCTCTGCTGGTGTTGATACCTGTGACAAACTCAAGCAGATCACAAAAGCGACCCGCCCCACTACGATCCAAATGGTAACCTTCGATGCCGGCTACTCGGGGGCCATCAGCATCACATCGCCGGGAGTCTCCGATCATCAAAACGTGAGGCGCGTTCGATCCTGGGAGTTGGCTGGGTGCAACCTCGAGCTGGGTGCAGATGTGTTGGTACATGGCCACATCAGGCTTCATCAGCCCAACCTCGGCACTGAGCGCATAGCCATCGAGCCCCGGCAGCAAATTCCGGGCTACCGAGCAATACGGGCCACCCAAGTTCGAGCACACGCCAATTTTTATTTGGTGGTTTCGCAGAAGAGCGAGCGCCGGCAGCGCATCCTCAAAGAGTGTGATCGATTCAAGTTCGACCTCAAGGCAGCTCTGGAACTCAGTGAGTTGAGTGGAGGACAGCTTGATTCCAAAAAAATCAGCAGTCCCCTGCAACCCACAGGCGTTAGTCATGATCCAGCGAATGTCATCGGGTGATGCGACGCGCCCCTGCGCTGAGCCCAGACGGAGAAGTCGCCGATAGGGATTCTGCCTATTTCGAATCTCAAGAAGCGTACCGAAGGCATCGAAAATCACCCCATCTAACGCCGCGGGCTTCACCTGCGGCATGATCCAACAGCCCCAGCTCCAAACGCTCTAGGATCTGTTTGAGTTTGGCAGGATCCGTTCCCGCTTCCCCGAAACCAATGCGACTCGTCAGCGGCTGGCCAGCAAGCGAGAGCGGACGCAGGTATGTATCGTTGATTTCCTTCTGCGCGGAGACAATTGCGCCATGGCTGTTCACCAGGTGGCGAAGATAGTCTCCCATGCCAGCAATACTGAGGGCTTCAGCGTCAGCGAGCCCAGCGGGGAGCGCCGCCGGATCGAATGCACTGCCGGCGCCAATATTCGGGAAGCTGCTCAGTACTTGAGACAGCCGGGAGTTTCTGCCAGGGGACATCTCACGCTCTGCGTCGCGCAGCGGTTTTAGGTATGCGGTGGCCAGTAGTTGTCGGACACCCACGTCCAAAGACGGGCCTTCTCCGTTTTCACCCGAGCGAACCGAGATGTCGACCCATTTACGGGTTGAAGCATATGCGACGATGCGACGAGCAGACCAATGAACGTATAGCCTCCCAACGCCACTTTTGTAGGTCACGTATTCAGCGAAAGCGCCAAGTTCCGCAGGGCTCAGTCCTTCCAGCGTGCACCTGAGAGTGATGGCCTCCGCCTGGGAGCCATCGTTGGCGATGTGAAAGTCCTCGATCTGAAGCCTGAGATACTCAGCATCACGTGTCTGCAGAACATATCGAATCGCATCAATGACTGCGGTTTTTCCCGCGTCGTTTTCACCTACGAGGGCAGTCACGCCTTCGTTGAACTGGATGTTCAACGCATGACTGCCTTGGCCGAACTGCCGGAAATTTTCGATTATCAAAGCCGAAAGATACACAGCGCTGCCCTCTCCTGGTTCAGTGGCAGAGAGAGGATTGCTGAGCGTCAACCTGACACCATCCCTCCCTGGATGTACTAGCTATATGCCATGAAAACTCCATTGGCGCTAGACGATTCACGCGGTTCCTGTTGGAGCATGGTCATTAGGCATACTCGCGTGAGTTTATACCCGATGTGAGTATCAGTGCAGCCCAGAAGGTAGACCTTAGTTTTAGTTCCCGATCTTAGGCAGTGGGTTGCCCATCCGTTCGCCGTTGGCTCATTTCTGACGATAAGCAGTTGGGAATCCAGAACTGTCCGCGAAATAAATGCGAGCGTGCGAAGCGTAGGCTGGCGGTCGATTGCCCGTGCGTCTTCATCCGGATTAACAGACTTGTGCCCGATGAGACGCCGGCTTCTGCTTTTACGGAGCGCGTCGACGATCATCTGACCAAGTTGGCGAATCCCGCCCTCATCCATATCACGGGTGGCACGTTGAGGCTGATGGCTGGGTGCTCACGTTCTAAAACGATTGCGACGCCCTCGATTACTGCGACAGCTGTTACAGCCCTGGTCGCCGCGCGTCAGAGGCGGTCAACCATATTCAGTCTCAGGCTCAAGGCCTGGCGAACAAAGAGCTCAAACCGTGCTCGAAATGCGGCCAAATTAGGGAAAAGACGGATTATTACGATCCGGCACTAGGCGGTGGTGCTGGCGGCTTCGGCAGAGTGTGCATGATCTGCAAGGGCAGTTCCCAGACTGGGAAAACAACGCAACGCCGTTTTCGCAAAAGCCGTCGCTGGGGATAATGTATGCAGGGCGGCCAAAAACGGCTGCCCTGCATTTACGTTGATCGTTGGATGTCCCTTCTGATTTCGCCTTCCCCGCTCGAGAATATTTAATAACTACAATCATATAGTCTGGGCGAATGGTGACCTCACAGCTACACAATCACTCCAAAACATCAATCACCCGAATCACCCGATCATCCACCCCCTGCCCACTCCCCTTCTTCTCCCTACGATCATTGATCCACCCCCCAACCTGAGCACCAAACTCCGCTGGCGACTTGCGCCCAACCTTCCGCGCAAGATCAAGAATGGTCTGTTGGGCCAGCGCGTCTTCCATACGCTTCTGCGCCGTCATCATGGCCGCATGGACTGAGCAGTGGCCATCCAGCGCCCACGCCGGTGGCGCACCCTCAAACAACGCGCAGCGCCCGCGGATCTCGCGGCAATTGAAGATGAGTTTCTGGCCGTCGATCGCGTTGACGATGTCGAGCAGGCTGATTTCGTCAGACGGCCTGGACAGCTTGAATCCGCCGCGTACGCCTTCGGTGGCCACGACCAGTTTGGCCTTGGCCAGCTTGGTGAAAATCTTCCCGAGGTAATCCAGGGGCACACCTTGCAACTCTGCGAGGTCGCGCACGCTGGCCTCTCGGCTTTCGCCGCCATCGCCCACCAGGAAAATCAGGCAATGAATGCCGTATTCAACGCCCGCGCTGTAAAGAGACATGCCAATCTCCGACTTAATTAGTCGCACAACCTAACAGAAAACCGTGGGGCAATCCAGCTCATAACGCGTTAAACCACTGTTTTACAGACACCAGACCGCTATGCCAATAGCCCCATTTCGTAAGGCTTTGGAGACTTTTCCCGCGCCGTTTAAAGCACAGCCTCGCAAAAAATAACCTTGCACGGATTAACTACGACAAATATAGTCGCCGTTATCGAGCCACCCATCACCTCACCCTCAAGGTAAAAAAATGAAGCAGCACATTCTGATTATTGGCGCGGGTTTCGGCGGACTGTGGACGGCACTGAGCGCAACGCGCCTGTTCGACATCCATGACCGCAATGACATCGACGTAACCGTATTGGCCCCGCAGGCCGAGCTGCGCATTCGCCCGCGTTTTTACGAACCGGATGCCCACCAGCTGTTCGCGCCGATTGGCGAGCTGTTCGAGGCAGTAGGCGTGACCTTCGTCAAAGGCGCGGCCGAGACGATCGACGTCGAACAAAAACACGTCGCCTACCTGGATGCCTCCGGCAATCGGCAAGCGCTCAACTACGACAAGCTGGTGCTGGCCACCGGCAGTCGGCTCGCCATGCCAGGCACACCGGGTGTGGCGCAGCACGCCTTTGATGTCGACCAGATAGAGCAAGCCGTGCGTCTGGAGAACCACCTCAAAGCGCTGGCAGACCGCCCCTACAGCAAGGGCCGCAATACGGTGGTTGTGGCTGGCGGCGGCTTCACCGGCATCGAGACGGCAACCGAAATGCCCGCACGTTTGCGTGCCATCCTGGGTGAAAACGCGGATATCGAGGTGATCATCGTCGACCGCAGCGAAGCAATCGGTGCGTCGATGGGCGCTGAAATCGGCCAGTCAATCGCTGAGGCCAGCGCGGAGCTGGGTGTGAAGTGGCAGTTGAAAGCGTCGGTGGTTGCCGTCGATGAAAATGGCGTCACCCTGGACAATGGCCAACATCTGGAAGCCAGTACCGTGATCTGGACCACCGGCGTGCGCGCCAGCTCGCTGACCGAGCAGATCCCCGGTGAGCGTGATGCGCTCGGGCGCCTGCACGTGGATGAAAACCTCAAAGTCATCGGCCAACCCGATGTCTTCGCCACCGGCGATGTGGCTTACGCCGCCACCGACGCGCTGGGCAATCACGCGCTGATGACCTGCCAGCATGCGATCATGCTGGGCCGTTACGCCGGCAATAATGTCGCCGCGCAGGTTCTGGGGGTGGATCCGACACCCTACAGCCAGCCCAAGTACGTAACCTGCCTGGACCTGGGCGGCTGGGGCGCGGTGTACACCGAGGGTTGGGATCGCCAGGTCAAGTTGACTCGCCAGGAAGGCAAATCGCTCAAGACCCAAATCAATACGGTGTGGATCTACCCACCGGCTGCCAACCGTGAAGCGGCGTGGGCAGCGGCGGATCCATTGATCCCGATTGCCTGACAGGCCTTTGACGAGAGTGGCCGGTACCCATCCCGGCTCACCTCTCAGCTAACAATCACCGCAATACGCCATAGATCTCAGCAACCACCTGCCTCGTCGCCTCCTCGATCGTCCCTTCATTACGGCATAACACCCATCCATGCGCAGCAGCCGCTCGCTCGAATGCCTCGGTACACGCGGTATGTTCTTGCAGCGAATGGATCACGGTACTGCCCAGTCCACGCCCGCGTGCGGCAGCCCTTGCCCACGAGATCTCGGGTGCAGTGACGACCCCGACATGCAGATCCGGCACTCGCACGTTTCGCTCGATGTTCAACCGCAGGATCTCTTCCATCGGGACGCTGCGGCGAAAGGCGGCATCCGACGGATACCAGCGGTCAATCAAGACAATACTGCCTGCTGGCTGCTTGGGCAGCACGTGCTGGGAGATCCAGGCGCGACTCTCCGCGAAGCGCTCGCACACCGCCCACTCCAAATCCCGCCCCGGGTGCCTGGCGAGCGTGTTCACGAGAGCCATTGTTTCACTTCTATCGGGATCGTTATTTCGCTCGCACAGCCGGATCACCTTGTTGTTGTCAGCCCGAAGGGCTTTGGTAACGGCTTCCAACAGCGTGGTTTTACCCGTGCCCTTGGGCCCATCCAGAGAAATGAACAGTGGTGGTTTCACTCATTGACCAACGATTGATAAGGGCATTGGTGGACTCTAACCGATTTTCTGGAAAGGTACGGCACGCCCATTCCATGCGGGAATAAACGTTAGTCCCATTTGCGTACTACAGACGCTTCATTGCGCCCTTTAGCGTGCCTGCTTCGACGCCAACCAACGCCCCGCCAGTAAGGAACCCTCGATGCAACGACTATTCCGGACGATCCTCGTTTTCTCAGCACTGTCCCTGTCTGTAGGGTCTGCTTTTGCGCAGTCGGTCGACACCACCCAACCGCATTCCAGCGAAGTCACCCTGGTCGATATTCCCGTCAGCCCGTCCCACAAGATCACCGTCGAGCGTCGCGGCAAGATCGTCCTGATTGGCATCAACCGGCCCAACATCCAGAACAGGCTTGATCCGGAAGCCTATCTGGCCCTCGCCAAAGCCTATTACGATTACGACCATGACCCTTCGCTGCGCGCCGCTGTGTTGTTCGGATACGGCGATAACTTTTCCCAGGGCGTAGACGTTGAGGGCTTCAAAGCCGTTGCCAGTTCGGGCGGCGTCACGCTCGGCGACGGACTTATCGACCCTCTCGGCAAGAAGATGCCTTTGCTCACCAAACCCTTGATCGTGGCGGTGCACGGCGACACCTGGAACCTGGCGCATGAGCTGTTTCTGGTTGCCGACATACGGGTCGCCGCGAACAACACCGACTTCGGGCAAGACGAGAACACCCACGGCCGTTTCCCGGGCGGTGGTTCGACGGTGCGCTTCGTGCGCGAAGCCGGCTGGGGCAACGCCATGCGCTACATTTTGACGGGCGATCATTGGACGGCCCGTGAGGCTTATCGCATGGGCACAGTCCAGGAGATTCCCGATCCACAGTCAGCGCTCGACAAGGCGATCGAGCTTGCGAACAAGATCGCCGCCAATGGGCCATTAGGCATCAAAGCCTCGCTGGTCACTGCGCATCGCGTGATCGACCCGGTGCAAGCTGAGGCGTTGTCCGGGTTGGATACGCAACGGGCAGCGCTGTACAAATCCGAGGATTTCCAGGAGGGTCGCAAGGCCGAGGCTGAAGGGAGAACGCCGGTCTATCAGGGCAAATAGAGACTGAGCACGCTTCGCATCAAGCTGCCTGTTGCCGGGCAGCTTGACGAGTAGCACCTTCAGGCCCTAAACCTCTCGATCTCCAACCCCAGACTCTCTCGCAACGTCGTCCCCTCATACTGCGTCCGATACACCCCCCGCTCCTGCAACAACGGCACAACCTCCCGGGTAAACCGCGTGAACTGCTCCGGGTGCCCGATGTAGATGTTGAACCCGTCCACCGCCCGCGCTTCAAACCAGTCCGCCATTTTCTGCGCCACGGTGTCCGCGCTGCCCACAAACGCCCCCGGGCGCAGTTGCCGGCCAAATTCCACGGCCTGGCGCAAGGTGAAGCCTTTCTCTCGCGCCTGATCAGCAATGCGTTTGGCCGCCGTGAAGAAACTGCTGCGCGCCGCTTCCAGGCTCTCCTGGGGAAACGGCGCATCCAGGTCGTACTGAGTGAAATCGTGCCAGCCAAAATTACGCCCGAACTCCTTCAACGCCAGTTCAAAGCTATGGTCGGCCTGATGGTAGTGCTGCTCGATTTCCCGAGCATGGGCGTCGGTATCGCCCACGTAAATCTCAGCGCCAGGCATGACCAGCAGTTGCCCGGGGTCACGGCCGTGCTGCTCTGCCCTGCCCTTTACCTCTTTATAGAACGCCTGGCCCTGCTCGATGCTGGCGGCATGGGTGAAGATGACATCGGCGGTGGCTGCGCCCAGGTCGCGGCCTTGCTCGGAGTCGCCGGCCTGGAAGATCACCGGCTGGCCTTGGGGTGAGCGTTGGATGTTCAACGGGCCGACCACGGAAAAATGTTCGCCCTTGTGGTTCAGGTTGTGCAGTTTGCTGGGGTCGAGGAATTGGCCGGTGCTGCGGTCGCGCACGAACGCATCGTCCTCGTAGGAGTGCCACAGTCCCTGCACCACCTGCACGTGTTCGGCGGCGCGGCCATAGCGAGTGTCGTAGTCGTAGTGTTCGTCACGGCTGTAGTTGCCGGCGGTACCGGCATCGCCACTGGTGACCACATTCCAGCCAGCGCGGCCTTTGCTGATCAGGTCCAGGGAGGCCAGGCGTCGGGCCACGTTATACGGCGAGTTATAGGACGTGGTCAGGGTGCCGACCAACCCGATATGCCGCGTGCTCACGGCCAACGCCGACAACAGCGTCAGCGGTTCCAGGCGATTGAGGTAATGAGATGGCGAACCGGGGGTGATGAACTGGCTGTCGACGATAAACACCAGGTCGAACAGCGCCGCCTCGGCCTGGCGGGCAATGTCGATGTACCAGTCGACGTTGACGCTGGCGTCGGCCGGCAATTGCGGGTCAAGCCACAGGTTGTGGCGGCCTGGCCCGCCGCAGCCCATGGTCAGGGCGCCGAGTTTCAGTTGTCGTTTGCTCATGTCAGGGGAATTCCTTGAGACGTTCAGGGCTGCTGTTGGGCGACGGCAGGTTGCAAGGACGCTGCAAAAGAGTCATCGAACAAGCTGGCTGCCGAGTACGACTTGACCAGGCCCTGGCTGGCGAAAAAGTCCACGGTTTTTTGCGCTTCCACCGGCGACTCGGCCGTCACCGGTTCCACCGTGGTGCGCGCCCGGGCAAACCAGGCGCGGGCGATGTCGGCGTCTGCTCGGGTGCGTTTGGCCCAGGCATCGGCATAAGCGCCGGCGTTGGCCGGGTTTTGGCGAGCCCACTCACGGGCTTTTTTCAGGCGCTGCAGGAAGTCGCTGATCGGTGCGCGCTTGGCGTCCACGGCCTTGGCGCTCGCGGCGATGTAGCTCTGGGCGGGAATCAGGCCTTCAGCGGTGGCCAGCACGCGCGCGCCCTGCCGTTCCTGCTGTGTGACATAGGGTTCCCACGTGGCGATCACGTCCACCGAACCGCCCTCCAGGGCATGGGACGCGTCCAGTGCGCTGAGGTAGCGCAGCTCCAGGGAGTCCACCGGCACGTTAGCGTTGGCGAGCGCCGTCAGCAGCAATTGCTGGCTCCAGGAACCTTTCCACACGGCAGCGCGCTTGCCGGAGAGGTCCGCCAGGCTGTGGATCGACGAATCCTTCTTCACCAGGATGGCCACGCCATCGAGGTTCTGCCGGGTAATGCCGATGACCTTGATCGGTGCGCCCAGTGCGCCGAGGAACAACACCGGCGCATCCCCCAGCAAGCCGATATCCAGGCTATTGGCATTGAGCGCTTCGGCCACCGGCGAACCGGCGGTAAATTGCTTCCACTCAAGGGTGTACGGCAGGTCATCCAATACCCCCGCCGCTTCCATCACGGCCTGGGCGTTGTAACTTTGGTCGCCCACCACCAGCGTTTGCGCGTTCGCGGCCAGGCACAGCAGTGCGGCGGCAAGCCCGGCCGCCAGTTTTGTCAGGTAACGCACGTTCGCTCCAGATGCCCTTTCGGGCACGTCAGGTCGATCCGCGTGCGCGGTCTCGGCAGTGTTGTAGGGCGGTCACAATGACGGCCAAACCCGCGCCTGTAAAATACTCATAATGCATAACCTAATTCTTTATAAATGCAGTAAATGCATTTTATGGCACTAGGCAGTCATCCTGACGCAGGCCCTCACATTGCGTAGCGCCAAGCACCACCTACACTGATTCAAACCCAGCGATTCCGGGCTCTTTTCTCACCGGGCCTCGCCGATGCAGCTGCATTCATCGTTCAAAAAAACAGATCGATCAGAGCAACCATGAAAGAGCAGCCCCGGCAGCGTGCATCCAGCTCCAAACCGGTCGGTATTTCCCGACAGACACACCTTCTGGCGCCCTTGAGCCTGCTGTGCATCGCCTTGGCGGGCTGCACCGTCGGGCCGGATTTCACGCGACCGGATGTCCCTGCCGGTGCCGACTACCAACGCGAAAAACTCACCAGCACCGCCAAGGCCGACATCAATACCGGCGGCGCGGCCCAGCGGCTGGTGGCCGGCATGGATATTCCCGGGCAATGGTGGACGCTGTTCCGTTCGCCCACGCTCAACACCTTGATAGAAGAAGCCCTGCGCGCCAACCCGGACGTCAGCGCGGCGCAAGCCTCCTTGCGCCAGGCCAACGAGCTGGTCTACGCCGACCAGGCATCGCTGTTTCCCTCCGTCACCGCGAATGCCTCGAAAACCCGCGAGAAAGTCTCCGGTGTCACGGCGGGCTTGCCAGAGTCGCCCATCCTGACGGTCAGTTCAGCCTCCCTTAACGTGTCTTACGCACCGGACGTGTTCGGCGGCACGCGCCGGCAAATCGAGTCCACCACGGCGCAAGCCGACTACGAGCGTTTCCAGCTGGAGGCGACCTACCTGACGTTGACCGCGAATGTGGTCAACACCGCGATCAGCCTGGCCTCTCTACGCGACCAAGTCGCCGCCACCGAGGAAATCATTCGGTTGCAGGGCGGCCAGCTCGATCTGTTGCAGGCCCAGCGGCGACTCGGCGCCATCGGCGACAGCGACGTGTTGACCCAGCAAACAGCATTGGCCCAAACCCGTGCGACGTTGCCGCCCTTGCAGAAGCAATTGGCGCAAACCCGCAACCAGTTGATGGCTTACCTGGGGCGGTTTCCGAACCAGGACCGTGGCGAGGCGTTCAATCTGGCGTCCCTGAACCTGCCGCAAGAGCTGCCGGTCAGCCTGCCCTCGGCGATCGTTGGTCAACGTCCGGATGTACGCTCTGCCGAGGCGCAACTGCATCAGGCCAGCGCCAACATCGGCGTAGCGGTGGCCAACCAGTTGCCCCAGTTCAGCATTACCGGGTCCGTAGGGTCGACCGTGGCCAGCGGGACCAAACTGTTTTCCGCCGGCTCCGGTGTGTGGAGCCTGGCCGGCGCCATCGCCCAGCCGATCTTCGATGCGGGCAAGCTGGAGCACCAGAAGCGCGCGGCCGTGGCCGCCTATGACGAGTCGGCAGCGCGCTATCGCGGCACCGTGATCACGGCATTCCAGGACGTGGCCAACTCACTGCGCGCACTCGACGCCGACGCCGATGCGCTCAACCAGCAGGTGGTGGCCGAACGTTCCGCCCAGGCCAACCTTGATCTGGTGCAAGCCCAGTTCAAGCTCGGCGCCGTGGCCTACATCAACCTGCTCAACGCCCAGCAGACCTACCAGAACACCGTGTTGGCCCGGGTCAAGGCCCAGGCGGCGCGCTACAGCGATACCACGGCGCTGTTCCAGGCCCTGGGCGGCGGCTGGTGGAACCGCACCGACGTCGATCCGGCCACCGCCGGCAAACCGGACCGGTTCGGCCTGCCCTCGTGGCAAGAAATCATGCCGGCCAAGAATGCGGCGCGCCTGAACTGAACCATTGAAACAGTGAGAACCTTCCATGGCTGACGTCAACACCGCCCCTGCCCTGCCCCACGAACCGGGCGCACCGCGCAAGCGCCGCTTGTGGCGGCCGATGCTGCTGATGATCCTGGTGGTGCTGGTGATTGTCGCGATCATTGCCGGGGTGAAGTACGTGCAGATTTCGGCACTGATCGCCCAGTCGAAAGTGCCCTTGCCCGCCGCCGTTGTGACCGCCCTGCATGTGCCATTCGAAGAATGGCAGCCTAACGTCTCTGCCGTGGGCTCGATGAAAGCGGTGCGCGGTGTGGACGTGACCACGGAAGTTGGCGGCATCGTACGCACCCTCGGCTTCAAGCCCGGGCAGGAAGTGGCCGCCCAGGCACTGCTGGTGCAGTTGAACGCAGACTCGGACATCGCCCAGCTGCATTCCCTTGAAGCCACCGCCGACCTGGCCGTGATCGTGCTCAAGCGCGACAAGGCCCAGTTGGCCGTCAACGCCATCTCCCAGGCCCAGGTCGACACCGACACCGCCGACTTGAAAGCCAAGCTCGCCGCCGCCGAACAACAACGGGCGCTGGTGGAGAAAAAATCCATCCGTGCACCCTTTGCCGGGCGCATCGGCATTACGGCAGTCAACCCAGGCCAGTACCTCAACCCCGGCGACAAGATCGCCACGTTGCAGACCTTTGACCCCATCTACATCGACTTCAGCGTGCCGCAGACCCAGCTGGAAGCCATCGCCATCGGCCAAGCCGTGTCGGTCACGGCCGACGGGCTGTCCAACCAGACCTTCACCGGCCGCGTCAGCACCATCGACACCCAGTTCGACGCCACCACGCGCAACGTCACCGTGGAAGCCACCGTCGACAACCCCAAGCAACGCCTGGTGCCTGGGATGTTCGCCCGCGCCGTGGTCAACGCGGGTAGCCCGCAGCGTTACCTCACCGTGCCGCAAACTTCGGTCACCTATAACCCTTACGGCACCACCGTGTTCATCGCCACGTCGAGCAAGAACGACAAAGGCGAAGAGGTGCTCACGGCGCAACAGACCTTCATCACGACCGGACCGACCCGGGGCGATCAGGTGGCGATTCTGTCTGGCGTGAAGGAAGGCGACCTGTTGATCACCAGCGGCCAGATGAAGCTTAAAAATGGCTCGCCGGTGAAGATCGACAACAACGCCGCGCCGTTGAACGACCCCGCGCCGACTCCGCAAGAACACTAAGGGTGTCCCATGAAGCTTACCGATACCTTTATACATCGACCGGTCTGGGCGATTGTCGTCTCGCTGTTCATCCTGATCCTGGGGCTGCGCTCGATCTTCGAGTTGCCGGTGAATCAATGGCCGCGCACGGAAAACACCGTGGTCACCATCACCACCGCGTATTACGGCGCGGATGCGTCCACGGTCGCCGGCTTCATCACCCAGCCGTTGGAATCGGCCATCGCCCAGGCCCAAGGCATTGATTACTTGTCTTCGACGAGCATCACCGGGGTCTCGACCATCACCGCCACCCTGCGGCTGAACTACGAGGCCAGCAAGGCGCTCACCGAGATCAACACCCAGGTCAACTCGGTCAAGAACCAGTTGCCGGCCCAGTCCCAGGAACCGGTGCTCACCGTGGCCGTCGGGCAAACCACTGACGCCATGTACCTGGGTTTCTACAGCGACACCTTGCCCACCAACAACATCACCGACTACCTGGTGCGGGTGGTCAAGCCCAAGCTGGATTCGCTGCAAGGCGTGCAAACCGCCGAAATCCTCGGCGGCCGCCAGTTTGCCCTGCGCGCCTGGCTCGACCCGAACAAGCTGGCGGCGCACAACGTATCGGCGCAGGACGTGTCCACCGCCCTGGCCAATAACAACTACCTGTCGGCCGTCGGCTCCACGCGCGGACAAACCGTCACGGTTGACCTCACGGCCGGCACCGATTTGCACACGGTGGATGAGTTCAAGCGCCTGGTCATCAAACAGAAAGGCGACGCCCTGGTGTACCTGGAAGACGTCGCCACCGTCACCCTCGGCGCCGAAAGCTACGACAGCAGCGTGGCGTTTTCCGGCAAGCGCTCGGTGTTTATCGGAATCAAGGCGGCGCCGAGTGCCAACATCCTGACCGTGGCCGAGAGCGTGCGTGAAGCTTTCCCGGAGCTGCAGTCCCAGTTGCCCAGCGGCGTACGCGGCGAGATCGTGTATGACTCCACGGCCTTCATCAACACCTCGATCTATGAAGTGGTGAAGACCCTGGTCGAGGCTATGATCATCGTCTCGGTGGTCATCTACCTGTTCCTCGGCTCGTTCCGCGCGGTGATCGTGCCGTTGGTGGCGATTCCGCTGTCGTTGGTCGGCACCTTTTTTGTCATGTACCTGCTGGGGTATTCCATCAACCTGTTGACCCTGCTCGCCCTGGTGCTGGCCATCGGGCTGGTGGTGGATGACGCCATCATCGTGGTGGAGAACGTCGACCGACATATCAAGGAGGAAGGCAAGAGCGTCCTGGACGCCGCGTTGACGGCGGCACGGGAATTGGGTGGGCCGATCCTGGCGATGACGGTGGTGCTGGTCGCCGCCTATGTGCCGATCGGGCTGCGCAGTGGCCTGACGGGTGCGCTGTTCAAGGAGTTCTGTTTCTCGCTGGCCGGCGCGGTGACGGTGTCGGCCGTGGTTGCGTTGACCCTGTCGCCGATGATGACGTCCACACTGTTCAAGCCCGGGCAGGAAGAAGGACGCTTCGCCCGCCGCCTCGACGGCTATTTCGACTGGCTGCGCAAGCGTTACCACCGCGTCCTGTCAGGCGGGCTGGATATCTGGCCGGTGCTGGTGACCTTTGGGTTTGTGCTGTTCCTGCTGGTGGCCGCCAGTGGCATGACCGCCAAGAGCGAGCTATCACCCACCGAAGACCAAGGCCTGGTGTTCATGCAGATCAAAGGCCCGCCCACCGCCTCGCCGCAGCAGATGGAGCGCATTGCCGACCAGGCGTTCCAGATCGCCAACAAAGAGGCGGAATACGCGCAGATGTTCCAGCTGACCGGGTTGCCGATTCTCAACCAAGGCCTGGGCGGCGTACTGCTCAAAACCTGGGACGACCGCACCCGCTCCCAGGCCCAGTTGATCCTGGAGCTGCAGCAGAAATGGAACCAGGTGCCGGGCGCAACCATTGCCGCGTTCCCGCTGCCGTCGCTGCCAGGCGCCCAGGGTTTGCCCGTGCAATTCGTGATCACCACCACCGACTCAATCGAGAACCTCAACGAGGTGGCCCAGGCGGTAATGGCCGAAGCGCAGAAACAACAGCTGTTCTACTTCTCCGACATGGACCTGAAACTCGACAAACCCCAGGCCCGCCTGGTGGTCGACCGTGAAAAAATCGCCGCCCTGGGCATGACCCAGGCCGACGTCGGTGCCGCGTTATCCGCCGCCTTGGGTGGCAACTACGTGAACTACTTCTCCACTGCCGGGCGCTCGTACAAAGTGATTCCCCAGGTGTTGCAAGTCGACCGCCTGAACCCGGAGCAGATCCTCGATTACTACATCCGCACGCCGTCGGGCAGCATGATCCCGGCGCGTACGGTGGCGCATATCGAAACCTCCACGCAGCCGGAGTCGATCAACCACTTCCAGCAGCTCAATTCGGCAACCCTTTCGGGTGTGAGTGGCGTGGCCCAGGGCGAACTGCTGGCCAAACTCAATACCATCCTGAAAAACGTCGCGCCGTCGGGCTACACCTCTGATTTTTCCGGCGAATCGCGCCAGTTCATCCAGGAATCGGGAGGGTTTGTCGGGCTGTTGCTGTTCTCGATCCTGATCGTCTACCTGGCCCTGGCGTTCCAGTTCGAAAGCTTCCGCGACCCGGTGGTTATCCTGTTTTCGGTGCCCCCTGCCCTGTTTGGCGCGCTGGCTTTTATCACCATGGGTTACGCCTCGATCAACGTGTACACCCAAGTGGGCCTGGTGACGTTGTTGGGCTTGATCACCAAGCACGGCATTTTGATCGTGCAATTTGCCAATGAACTGCAACGCGCCGGGCGCAGCAAGCGCGAGGCTATTGAAGAAGCTGCAGCGGTTCGGCTGCGGCCCATTTTAATGACCACCGCCGCAATGGTGCTGGGCGTAGTGCCGTTGGTGTGGGCCTCCGGCGCTGGCGCGGCGGGCCGGCACGACATGGGCCTGGTGATTTTCAGCGGGCTGTCGATTGGTACCCTGCTGACGCTGTTCATGGTGCCGGCGATGTATATGTTCATTGGTGCGACGCACCATCAGGAAGCAGAACAGCCAGTGCCGGAGTACCCGGTGCGAGGTTGATTGAGCACTTCAGCACAATCATCGAGCGCTTCAGCACAGCCCTCCATTCGGGGGCTGCCTAGAATCGACGCTCACCTCCCACCTGGACGCCTCCTGGATGAAACTCAACGCCTTTGTGCCCGCACTCGCCATCGCCCTGTCAGCCAGCAGCCACGCTGCCAGCTTCAGCCTCAGCAGCCCGGACATCGCTGACGGGCGCCCGCTGACCAAACAGCAAGAGTTCAGCGGCTTTGGCTGCAACGGTGACAACCTTTCCCCGGCGCTGGCCTGGAGCAACGCTCCCCAGGGCACTAAAAGTTACGCGATCACCGTCTATGACCCTGACGCTCCCACGGGTAGCGGATGGTGGCATTGGACGCTGGTCAATCTCCCGGTTTCCGTAAACAGCCTGCCGCGCAATGCCGGCATGCACCTTCCAGCCGGCGCCGTCGAAGGCCGCACGGATTACGGCAAGCCCGGTTTCGGCGGCGCATGCCCACCCGTGGGTGACAAACCCCATCGTTATCAATTCACGGTATGGGCGTTGAAAGTCGATAAGCTGCCGATCGACAATCAGGCCAGCGGTGCCCTGGTGGGCTACATGCTCAACGCCAACAGCCTGGCCAAGGCCACCCTCACGTCGCCCTACGGACGCTAGCCACGATGGATGCACACGACGCCCTGCAGCACCGCGAAAACATTCTCGAAAGCTGTGTGATCCAGGCCCGGCACCTTCACACTCTGCGGCGGGTGCCGATCTTCATGACGGCGTTGTGTCGTGTGCGCCAAGGGCAAAAGCGCTTGCAGTGGGACGAACAGGAAATGCTCGCCGGCCCGCAGCATCTGGTGCTGATGCCGGCTGGACGTGAGCTGGGCGTGTCGAACTTCCCGGGGGCACAGGGTCACTACATCGCGGATGTGGTGTCGTTTCCGGTGTCGGTGTTGCGTCAGTTCATGGCCCGCTACGGCGAGCAATTCGCCCGCTCCGCGCCGGGGCATGTGAATACCGAGTTGTGTGTGCGCCTGGATAAACAGACCCGGCAAGCCTGGGATCAACTGTTGGTTGCACTGAATTCGGGCGCGCCCGCCGCGTTATGCACGCACTATGGCGAAGCGGTCCTGCTGTGCCTGTGCTTGTCCGGCCAGGCGGGCCCGTTGTTGCTGGGGCGCAATGATCCGCTGTCCGAGCGCGTGCAGCGACTGATGATGAGCAATTTGTCCAAGGACTGGACGATTGCTGCCGCGGCCCATCAGTTGAATGTGGGTGAGTCCACGCTGCGCCGCCAGTTGGCCAACGAAGATGCGAGCTTTCGCTCGATCCTCGAAAATGTGCGGCTGGCAGCGGCCTTGCAGCGTTTGCAAACCTCTTCCGACCCGATTGGCGAGATCGCCAGCGCCTGTGGCTACGCCTCGCCTTCACGCTTTGCCGTGCGCTTCAAAACCCACTACGGGCTTTCACCAAGGGCACTGCGCGCCGCGATTTGACGGCGTTTCGCCTTGTCCATCGACTAACTGTGAACCCTGGATCCATGTGTTTGGCACATGCCTCATGCTCAAACGTCATAATCCCTTGTTCACCTGCATGGTAATCTCGCGCCACCACGAATAGACATTGATCGTCACAAGACGATGACCAGAGCCAGGAAACAACATGCCGAAAATCTCTCACTCAGCACTGCGCCGTAATTTCCGTGAACTGCTTGCAAAGCCGATCTGCGTAGAAACCGCCTCCGTTTTCGACCCCATGTCCGCCCGTATCGCGGCCGACCTGGGCTTTGAAGTCGGCATCCTCGGCGGTTCGGTCGCATCCTTGCAGGTACTGGCGGCACCCGATTTTGCGCTGATCACCCTGAGTGAGTTCGTCGAGCAAGCCACGCGGATCGGCCGTGTGGCCCAACTGCCATTCATTGCCGACGCCGACCACGGCTACGGTAACGCGTTGAACGTGATGCGCACCGTCGAAGAGCTTGAACGCGCCGGCGTCGCCGCGCTGACCATCGAAGACACCCTGCTGCCCGCACAATTCGGGCGCAAATCCACCGACCTGATCTCCATCGATGAAGGCATCGGCAAGGTCAAGGCCGCGCTGGAAGCCCGCGTCGACCCGGCGTTGTCCATCATCGCGCGCACCAATGCCGGCGTGCTGCCGACCGAAGACGTCATCGAACGCACCAAGGCCTACGAAAAAGCCGGCGCCGACGGGATCTGCATGGTCGGTGTCAAAGACTTCGATCACCTGGAGCAGATTGCGCAGAACCTCACGGTGCCGCTGATGCTGGTGACCTACGCCAACCCCAAGCTCAACGACAGCGAGCGCCTGGCCAAGCTGGGCGTGCGCATCGTGGTGGCCGGCCACGGCGCCTACTTCGCCTCGATCAAGGCCACCTACGACAGCCTGCGTGCCCAGCGCAACATCACGTCCAGCACCTCGAACCTCAGCGCCACCGAACTGACCCACACCTACACGCTGCCTGAAAGCTACGTGGCATGGGCCGAAGAATTCATGGATGTGAAAGAGTAACAACCCCGCCCTGCTCTCCTGCCAATGGCAGGAGAGCCCGCATCACTTCGTGAACATCCGGGCCACACGTGTGACGAATCTGGGCGCGCCGAAGATAGGCGCGTGAATCAGATGCCCTGGCCGCCAGACACTTCGATACGCTGGGCATTGACCCAGCGGTTGTTCTCGGACAACAGGCCGGCGATCATCGGGCCGATGTCATCCGGCACGCCGGCACGCCCCAGGGCGGTCATGTCGGCGAAGATCTTGTTCACTTCCGGGTTGTCGCGCACCGCACCGCCGCCAAAATCCGTCTCGATGGCGCCCGGTGCCACGGTATTCACCGCAATCCCGCGACCGCCGAATTCCTTGGCCATGTACACCGACAGCACTTCCACCGCCGCCTTCACCGCCGCATAGGCCGCGTAGCCGGGGAACGACACGCGGGTGAGCCCGCTGGACAGATTGACGATACGCCCGCCGTCGGCGATCAGCGGCAACAACGCCTGGGTGAGAAAGTAAACGCCCTTGAAGTGCACGTTGACCAGGCCGTCGAACTGCGCCTCGCGGGTGTGTTCGATCAGCGCGTAGTCACCGTGGCCGGCGTTGTTCACCAGGTGATCGAAACGGTCGCGCTGCCAGTGATGGCGCAGCACGTCAGCCAGCTCGCTGGCGAACGCGGCAAAACCGCTGACATTGCCAGTGTCCAAGGGCAGCGCCACGGCTTTGCGGCCCAGGGCTTGGATCTCGGCGACCACCGCCAGCGCATCGTCTGCACGGCGCTGATAGGTGACGATGACATCGCCGCCCTGGCGCGCGATGCTCAGGGCAGTGTTACGACCGAGACCGCGGCTGGCGCCGGTGACGAGGGTGATGTGGGTCATGGCAAGGCTCCTCTGTGGGTGTGGGCCCATGATAGGAAGCTGTCTGGCAGAAGGCGTTGCCGGAAACTGGAGGTTGTTTGCCTATTGCTGCCAATCAGGCCGAGGCCATGGCCCCGCCTTTAGCCGCCTCAACCTCCTTGATCGGCGGCAGGCCGAACATCCGCGCGTATTCGCGGTTGAACTGCGACACGCTTTCATAGCCCACATTGAACGCCGCGCTACTGGCCGAGGCCCCTTCGGCCATCATCAGGCGACGAGCCTCGATCAGGCGCAGGTTCTTCTGGAACTGCAGGGGTGACAACGAGGTGATCGCACGGAAATGCCGGTGGAACGACGACGGGCTCATGCCCGCCGTTGCGGCCAGTTGATCAACCGGCAGCGGTTGCTTGAAGTCTGCCCGCAGCACCGCGACCGCCCGTGCTACGCGATGGGCCTGGCCTTCTGCCCAACCCAACCTGCGGATCGCAGCGCCGTGACGGCCCACCAACAGCCAGTAATGCAGCTCACGTACCCGCTGTGCATACAGCACTGGAACGCACTCGGGAAAGTCGAGGGTACGCATCAAGCGCAAGGCGGCATCGACCACTTCGGCATCGGTGCGCTCGGCGGCTTTGAGCGGCGTGTCGACGCTCGACGGTTGCGGTTTCATCTGCAACGACAATTCGGCAATGACGGCCGGGTCCAGGTCGAGCACGATCGACAGGTAAGGCTCTTCGGCACTGGCCCGGGTGATCTGGCTGACGGTTGGGACATCGGCGGTGATCAACAGCGAGTCGCCCGCCTGGAAGGTATGGGTCTGCGTGCCCAGGGTCACGTCCTTGGCGCCCTGCAGCACCAGGCAGATCAGGGGGTTGGGCATGGCGTGGATCAGGCCGCTGGGCGTGGTCGAGCGAATGGTCGTCAAACCGGGAACCGGGGTCTGGGCGACACCTGCAGCGTCGGCGTTGGCCTCGACATACTGGCGCACAGCGTCGAGCAGTGTATGGGGCATCGGGATCATCCGTTCTGTGTCAAAACGCGCCGCGACTGAAAGTATGCGGCCAGACACAGATTAAGCGAAACGATGCCCTGCGTATCCACCTGCACCGACCAGGTCGGCACAGGTGACCACGGTCAATAATTGGCGTTGGGATTACCCACATCCACATAGCCATTTTTCGGTGCGATGATCACGTCCAGTGGCGGCGGCGTCACGCCGAAGCCCTTGAACTGGTCCGACAGCCCCTTGTACCAGTCCTCCTGTTGTTTCTTGCGTGCATTGTCAGCCTTGATATCGGCAATGATCGCGTAGATCAGCCCACCCACCGCCGCAATCCCGCCCACGGCGCCCGCCAGTGCACCGGCTGCGCCGCCGATGGCGCCGGCTGCTTCTGCCACGCCGGCTGCGACGGTGGTGATGCGCGGCACCACATAGGTGGCCACTTCTACCGCGCCGGCCACAGCCGACAACCCATTGAGACCGGCAAACGTGCCCTGGAAACCTGCCGCCACCTTGTCACCGCTTTGCGCCGAGTTCTTCGCCGAAATCGCCCCGGTGACCAACCCCAGCACGTTGCCCGCGACACCGCCCAGGCTCTTGCCGACGTTCTCCACGTCTTTCACGAACTTGGGCGCATCAAACTTGTAGGTGCCTTGCTTGGTGCGATCGAACTGATCCTGGACGAACTTGGCGCCGCCCTCCATGAACAAGCCCGCCGCCTGGAACGACTGGCCCACTGTTTGCGCGGTGCTCCCACCCTTGCCGCTGGCGATCCGCGTGCCGATGGCGCCGGCCAGCAACACGCCGGAAACCCCGTGCATCACCCCGGCCTTGTAGGTCGCGCTGACCCCGGCCGGCAGTTTGCCGCCCCAGGTGCTCTGGACCTTCTTGATGGCGTCGTCGAACTTGGCGCCGCCGCGCATGGCGTCTTCCACCGCACGAATGCCACTGATGATATCGGCGGTTTTAGGCGGTGCTTCCCCGGGCGGGGTGAAAGCCGCGATGTTGTCGTTGATCACCTGCTCAAGGCGCGGGTCATTGGCGCCGGTCACGCCCAGGCCACGGTAGAAGTCATCGATGGACTGGCCCTTGAGCAAGTCCTCGCGGCCCATTTTTGCGGCCGCGTCGTTGAAACTCGACGTGCCCGCCTGCACGGTCTTGTCATCGAGCACGGCGTCGAAGATCGCCTTGTTCACGCCGGACTGGATCACCGCCTTGTCCGCCGGCACGCCGCTGGCGATCAAATCGTTCATCTCCTTGCCGGAGGTGATGTTGGCGTAGTCAGCCTTGACCCTGTCCTTGATCGCCTGCGGGGCATTCTCGAAGGCTTTCTTGTAGTCCGGCTGCTTGCCCAGCGCCTGGGCGTAGAAGTCGGGGTATTTGATAAAGCTCGACAGCGCGTCGGTGGTGCTCACGCCTTTGGGGGCGAACGCATTTTCCAGGGCGTCGGTGCTGGACGACGCTTCCAGGCGGCGCTCCATTTCGGCTTTCAATGCCGGGTCGGCAGCGACCATTTTCTGCAACTGCTCGGTGCCTTGGGTATTGAGGAACTGCTGGACGTCCGGGTCCTTGCTGAGCGTGTCGATACGGCTTTGCACATCGTTGATGAAGTCTTCGCGCTGCTGGCCCGGCGACTTGCCTTCGCCGGACCACTCATTGGCACCATCCGGCCCCTGGTGCGCAAAGGCGTCGGCGCCGGCCTTGTAGTTGGCCAGGCCGGTGGACAGTTCGATGATCGCGGCCGTCTTGTCAGCCCCACTGGCGCTGGTGTTGCCCGTGGTGAAGTAATCGGCGCCGACTTTGGAAGCATCACCCCCGGCTGCCTTCACGGCGTCTTCGGTGGCCTTGGCGTTGAGGTCCTTGATCTGGTCGTCGGCGCTGTTGCCGTCCAGGCCCTTGAGGTTGTCGTAGCCGTACTTGCCAAAGTCCTGCAGGCGCCCGGCCTCGGTACCGTGACGGGCTTCGCCGTCCTTGGTGAAACCGTCGATCTTGCCGTTGCCCACATCGCCGCCGTCGATGTGCTTGCCGGTCTCGTCGTAGTTCTCGACATAGTTGAGCACTTGCGCGGCGCGCCAGGCGGCATCGGGGTCGTGTTCAAAATCACCGACACGCTCGCGCAGCTTGTCCTTCACACCACTCTGGTTGCCGAGATTCTTGAGCAGCGGGTTGTCGTCGATGATCTGCTGGGCGCTGCGGGTGTCGCCCACCGGGCGACCTTCGCCCGGCAAGGGCAAGTGATTGGAGGGCGCGTCCCCCTTGGATGGCGTCTTGGGCTTGGTGATCGGCAACTCGCCCTTGAGGGTGTCCCAGCCGTATTTGCCGAAGTCCTGCAAGCGCCCGGCCTCGGTACCGTGGCGTGCGTCGCCGCCTTTGGTGAAACCGTCGATCCTGCCGTTGCCGGCGTCATTGAGTTCTGCCCGCTTGACCGTGGGCTTGCCGTTTTCGTCAAGTTTCTCGATGTGCTCCAGCACGCGGCTGGCGCGGTAGGCCGCGTCCGGGTCATGTTCGAAGTCCCCCACGCGCTCGCGCAGCTTGTCTTTCACACCGCTTTGGTTGCCGAGGTTCTTGAGCAGCGGGTTGTCATCGATGATCTGTTGGGCGCTGCGGAAGTCACCCTGGGGGCGCTTTGTATCGGGACCGAGACGGTTGTCGTCCGGCTGATTGTCTACCGCCCTGGACACCGCTTTGTTCCAGTTCGCGTTATCGCCTGCGGCGGGTTTGCTATCGACCGGATTGACCTGCATCACCTATCTCCTGGTACGGCGTGGGAGACGGGATTATTGAGGGTTAAGTGCAACAGTCTTGTTACACAGACAGAATGATCGGCGCAATCATCCTGCCATCATCCGATTAACGGTTATAGATGAATATTTATATAAGTCAGTTTAACTAAGCCTAAAAAATCCGCCGCAGAGCCTGCGGCGGCAAACCAAAGGTTTTTGTCGAAGCAGAGCGGCTAAGACCCGTTCAACGCTACACCTGCGACCGATTAAACATAGTGAAGTTTAATTAATCGAGTTTAATCATCCGCAGGGCTGCAGGCCGCGCAGTCTGTGCTTAGAATCAGCTTCGGCACTCACGCCGAACACAATAAAAACGGCAACGCCTCACTTCGAACCCTGCCCATAAAACCTTATGCATTGTCCAAATAAAGTGCGGTGTTTCTGTGCGCGCGTTAATTATTCCGGGGAAGTAAAGAACATGATCAAACAGTGGAGCCTGTTAACACTGGCCGTGTGTGCCAGTATCAGCCAAGCGGCCTTCGCCGAGTCGGTCAGCGATCAGGCTGATTCCAAGGGGTTCATCGACGGCAGCAGCATCACCGGGCTGTTGCGCAACTACTACTTTGACCGCGATCGGCAAAGTGGCAAGGCCGACAACCGCGACTGGACCCAGGGCGCAATGCTCAACTACGCCTCGGGCTTCACCCAAGGCACCATCGGCTTTGGCGTGGATGCCTATGCCTATGGCGCGATGAAACTGGACGCCACCCACGCCGATGCCGGCACCGGCGAATTGCCCACCGACCGCAATGGTGACCCGAAGGATGGCTACGGCTCAGTGGGTGCCGCGGTGAAGATCAAGATCTCCAAGACCCAGCTCAAGTTCGGTGACATGCAACCCACCGCACCGGTTTTCGCCACCGGGGGCACGCGGATCCTGCCGCAGACCGCCACCGGTTTTGACCTGACCAGCAGCGAAATCGCCGGCCTGGACCTGGAAGCCGGCCACTTCACCAGCACCAACAGCGGCATGACCAGTGACCATGAGCACGACATCTACGCCACCTACGCCAACGTCGCGGCCAACAGTGCGAGTTTCGTCGGCGGCAAATACACCTTCACGCCGTCCCTGAGTGCGACGGTGTACGCCGGTGAGCTGGAAGATATCTGGCGCCAGTACTACACCAACCTCAACTATGTGTTGCCGCTGGGTCATGACCAGTCGCTGGCACTGGACGGCAACCTGTACCGCACCCTCGACACCGGCAGCGCCAAGGCCGGTGCGATCAACAACACCACCTATTCGTTGGCGGCGGCCTATTCGTTCCTGCAGGCGCATACCCTGACGCTGTCGTTCCAGAAAGTGCACGGCGACACGCCTTTCGACTACATCGGCACCGGCAACAACGGCGCCGGCGAAGGCGGCGATTCGGTGTTCTTGGCCAACTCGATCCAGTGGGGTGACTTTAACGGCCCGGGCGAACAGTCCTGGGGCATCCGCTATGACCTGAACATGGCGAGCTACGGTGTGCCGGGCCTGAGCTTCATGACCCGCTACGTCAACGGTACCGACATCAACGGCACCCACACCCCGGCCAACAGCGCCTACGTGGGCGACTACGGTGCCGACGGCGACCACCACGAGACCGATGTGGAAGCCAAGTACGTGCTGCAAAGCGGCCCGGCGAAAAACCTGTCACTGCGCGTGCGCGATGCGATGGTTTCATCCAACGCCGATCAGCGTGACGGCAAGCTCAATGAGCTGCGCCTGATCGTCGACTATCCGTTCACCCTACTGTAATCACACCGGGCCCAGCCGTTGGCGCATGCCTGCGCTGGCGGCTGGACCGGCTTGCACCACGCACTGCTCCAGCGGCACCAGAACGCCTTCAGCGGTGGCCATTGTCGGCTGCACCGGCTTGCCGGTCTCGCGTTGCACCACCTCGACACTCCTGCCCTCCTCGGCAAAATGCCGATTGCCCCACGCCACCAGCGACATCAGCACCATGCCGAAGTCCTCACCCCTGGCGGTGGGCACGTATTCATAACGCGGTGGCCGCTCGCTGTAGGCCCGACGCTCCAGCATGCCCGCCTCCACCAAGCCATTCAGACGACGCGTCAACATGTTCGGCGCGATGCCCAGGCTGCGCGAGAACTCATCAAAACGCCGCAAGCCATGCAACGCATCGCGCATGATCAACATGCTCCACCACTCCCCTACCCGTTCAAGGCTGCGAGCGATCGGGCATTCTTCACTGACAAGGGATTTGCGTTGCATCGGCGTTCCTGTGTGCGAGTACAAACTTGTGTGACGCCATGTTACTTTCATGATGATAGTGACGTCCATAGGGTCTGTACCCTCAACGCAACCGGAGTCGATTGATCATGAGTAAACGTATCGTGGTGACAGGCATGGGCGCACTGACGCCGTTGGGTGCCAGTGTTGAATCCACCTGGCAACGCCTGTTGAACGGACAATCGGGCATTCGTCGCCTGCCGGAAGAATTGATCGGCGATTTGGCCGTCAGCATCGGCGGCCAGGTGCAGAGCGTGGAGCAGGATCCCCAAGCCGGTTTTGACCCGGATCGGCTGTTGGCGGCCAAAGAGCAACGCAAGATGGACCGTTTCATTCTGTTCGCCCTGGCGGCGGCGGATGAGGCGTTGAAGCAAGCCGGCTGGGCGCCGAAGACTGCCGAGGAACAGGAACGCACCGCCACCATCATTGCCTCGGGCGTGGGCGGCTTCCCGGCGATTGCCGATGCGGTGCGCACCACCGACAGCAAGGGCCCGCGTCGTCTGTCGCCGTTTACCATTCCGTCGTTCCTGAGCAACATGGCGGCCGGGCATGTGTCGATCAACTACGGCCTCAAAGGCCCGTTGGGCGCGCCTGTGACCGCCTGTGCGGCGGGCGTGCAAGCCATCGGTGACGCTGCGCGGATGATCCGTGCCGGCGAAGTGGATGTGGCCGTGTGTGGCGGTGCCGAAGCGGCGATCCACCGGGTTAGCCTGGCCGGTTTCGCGGCGGCGCGGGCGCTGTCCAGCGACTTCAACGACAGCCCCGAGCGCGCCTCACGCCCGTTTGACCAGGCCCGCGACGGCTTCGTGATGGGCGAAGGCGCCGGCATCCTGGTGATCGAAGCACTGGAACACGCCCTGGCCCGTGGTGCACAGCCGATTGCCGAGTTGGTGGGTTACGGCACCAGTGCCGATGCGTATCACATGACCGCCGGCCCGGAAGACGGTGACGGTGCGCGTTGGGCAATGACCCAAGCGCTGCGCCAAGCCGGCATCGAACCTGCGCAAGTGCAGTACCTGAACGCCCACGCCACCTCCACGCCAGTGGGTGACAAGGGCGAACTGGCAGCGATCAAGACAGTGTTCGGTGCTCAAGGCAGCCCGGCGATCAGCTCGACCAAATCCGCCACCGGCCACTTGCTGGGCGCTGCGGGCGGGATCGAGGCGATCTTTACCGTGCTGGCCCTGCGTGACCAGGTGGCCCCGGTGACGCTGAACCTGGAAAACCCGGACGCACTGGCCGACGGGTTGGACATGGTGCGCGGCGAAGCCCGGCAGTTGCCGATCGAGTACGCGCTGTCCAATGGCTTCGGGTTTGGCGGGGTAAATGCCAGCGTGCTGTTCCGACGCTGGGTGTGAAACAACAGGCGCCGTCGACTACCGACGGCGCCTGCCGGTCAGCGGCCTTGCAACAGCAAGCCGAGCGGCGCCAGCGGGCCGACGGGGATGAACTCGCACTGGCTCAGGCCCTCATCGCCCAGGGGCAGACCTTCTACCAGGGTTTTGGCCTCTTCGATGCTCTGCACTTCCAGCAGGAAGATCACGCCCAGCACGTCGTGCCGAAACCAGAATTGCTCGATCTTGCCGTCCAGGTACAACTGCAGGGTGGCGGGGACTTCCTTGGGCATGATCCGCGCCTGCTGCTCGGGGCTCAGTGGCTGGGGGATCGAGACGATGGCCATGACTTTCATAGTGTTGCTCCGGTGAGGTTTGGAGTCGCCAATATGGCAGTCGTGAGAGCGATGCAGTATCGTCCTAAATGCCAACTTTGAGACCATTTACGCCATGCGCTTATCCATCCTTGCCTTGGAAGGCTTGTTCGACACCGGGCTCTCGGTGTTTCTAGATGCCTTCTCGCTAGCCAACACGCTTTCGCCCACCGGGCCGGTGTTCGAGGTGTCCCTGGTCGGGGTCCGCAAGAAGGTCCGCACCCGCCACGGCCTGCTCATTCCGACCCAACCGATCAATGAACAGCAGAAACCCGACTGGGTCGTCCTGCCCGCGCCGGCCACCGCCAGCCCTGAGCTGCTGGTGCCCGCACTGGCGCGGGCGGATGTGCGAGACGCCAAGGCGCAGCTGTTGAAATGGCATGCCCAGGGCGCGCAGATCGCCGCGTCATGCGTGGGCACGTTTTTCTTCGCCGAAACCGGCCTGCTGGACCATCGCCAAGCCACCACCACCTGGTGGCTGGCCCCGCTGTTTCGCCAGCGCTATCCCCACGTGAAACTGGATGAATCACGCATGCTGGTGCAGACCGATGTGGGCGTCACCGCAGGCGCCGCCATGGGCCACCTGGACCTGGCGCTGTGGCTGATCCGCCAGGCCAGCCCGGAATTGTCGAATGTGGTGTCGCGCTACCTGCTGGCGGATATTCGCACCTTGCAGGCGCCGTACATTATTCCCAACCACCTGGCCCAGGCCGACCCATTGATCCTGCGCTTCGAGCGCTGGTCACGGGAGCGCCTCAAGCAGGGTTTCTCGCTACAGGAAGCCGCCTCGGCCCTGGCCACCAGTCGCCGCACGCTGCAACGGCGTTGCGAAGACGTGCTGGGCAAGTCACCCCTGTCGTACTTCCAGGACCTGCGTGTGGAACGTGCGCAATCGCTGTTGCACGGCGGCGACATGGACATCGAGGCCATTGCCAGTGAGGTCGGTTATGCCGACGGCTCCACCTTGCGCACCCTGTTGCGCCAGCGTCTGGGCCGCGGCGTGCGCGAGCTGCGCAGTGACCTGCGCTGAGCCAAGGGGTTAAACTGACGGCCCTTTTTCCTGCCAAGAGAACCCCATGGCCAACCACGACCTGTCCTTCACGCCCGATCCTGATGCCGACTCGATTTCTTCCGACGTGATCGGTTTCAACGGCATCCTGGTCTCCACCCAGGTGCCAACCCGCGCCGATGGCAGCCTGGAACTGGGCGATATCACCCTGCAAAGCGAATGCACCCTGCAAGCCCTGAAAGTCGCCTTGGAAAAAGCCGGCAGCTCCATGGACCGGGTGATGCACCTGACCATCTACCTCACCGACATGGCCGATCGCGCCGCGTTCAACGAAGTCTACAAGCGATTTTTCGCCAAACCATGGCCGGTTCGCGCCGCCGTAGGCGTCGCCGCCTTGGCGGTACAAGGCATGCGCGTGGAAGTCACCGCGATGGCGGCCAAGGCCTGACGCCAATCCACTGTGCGGGCTGGCTTGCCTGCGAGGGCGGCGGCACAGCCAGTACAGATAGCGCCTGACCCACCTCGCTGAGGTCCGACAGCCCTGCGGTAGATGCTGCCCAGGCATTTCACGGCTACAATGCGCGCCTCAACCGTGACAAGCCTGACTAAAAAAACTATGTCCTTGCCCAAGCATCACCTTGAATTGCTCAGCCCTGCCCGCGATGTCGCCATCGCGCGGGAGGCTATCCTGCATGGCGCCGACGCCATCTACATCGGCGGCCCAAGTTTCGGCGCGCGCCATAACGCCTGCAACGACGTCAGCGATATCGCCGGGCTGGTCGAGTTCGCCCGCCGTTACCACGCGCGCGTGTTCACCACCATCAACACCATCTTGCATGACAACGAACTGGAACCGGCGCGCAAGCTGATCCATCAGCTTTACGACGCCGGCGTTGACGCCTTGATCGTGCAGGACATGGGCGTGATGGAGCTGGATATTCCGCCCATCGAGCTGCACGCCAGCACCCAGACGGACATCCGCACCCTGGGCCGCGCCAAGTTCCTCGACCAGGCCGGTTTTTCCCAACTGGTCTTGGCCCGTGAGCTGAACCTGCAGGAAATCCGCGCCATCGCCGACGAGACCGATGCCGCCATCGAGTTCTTCATCCACGGTGCGCTTTGTGTGGCGTTCTCCGGGCAGTGCAACATCTCCCACGCGCAGAATGGCCGCAGCGCCAACCGTGGCGACTGCTCCCAGGCTTGCCGCCTGCCATACACCTTGAAAGATGACCAGGGCCGTGTCGTGGCCTTCGAAAAACACCTGTTGTCGATGAAAGACAACAACCAGAGCGCCAACATTCGCGCCCTGGTGGAAGCCGGTGTACGCTCGTTCAAGATCGAAGGCCGCTACAAGGACATGGGCTATGTGAAGAACATCACCGCCTACTACCGCCAGCGCCTCGATGACGTGCTCGAAGACCGCCCGGACCTGGCCCGCGCGTCCAGCGGCCGTACCGCGCACTTCTTCCTGCCCGACCCGGAAAAAACCTTCCACCGTGGCAGCACCGACTATTTCGTCACCGACCGCAAGGTCGACATCGGCGCCTTCGACACCCCGACCTTCACCGGCTTGCCGGTAGGTATGGTGGAAAAAGCCGGCAAGCGTGACCTGCAAGTGGTCACCCATGAGCCGCTGTCCAATGGCGATGGCCTCAACGTGCTGATCAAGCGCGAAGTGGTGGGGTTCCGCGCCAACATCGCCGAGCCTAAAGGTGAGTTCGAGGAAGACGGTGAGAAGCGCTATCGCTATCGCGTCGAGCCGAACGAAATGCCGGCTGGCCTGCACCAGTTGCGCCCGAACCACCCGCTGAACCGCAACCTGGACCACAACTGGCAACAGGCGCTGCTCAAGACCTCATCCGAACGCCGCATCGGGCTGACTTGGGCTGCTCGTCTGCGTGAAGAACAGCTGGAAGTGACCGCCACCAGCGAAGAAGGCATCAGCGCCAGCGTCACCCTGCCCGGCCCGTTTGGCGTGGCCAACAAACCGGAACAGGCGCTGGACACACTGCGTGACTTGCTCGGCCAGTTGGGCACTACCGAATACCACGCCACGAACATCCAGCTGGATGCACCGCAGGCATTCTTCATTCCCAACTCGCAGCTCAAGGCCTTGCGCCGCGAAGTGATCGAAGCGCTGACAGCTGCCCGCGTGGCCGCTCACCCCCGTGGCGGGCGCAAAGCCGAGACCACACCGCCACCGGTGTACCCGGAAGCGCATTTGTCGTTCCTGGCCAACGTCTACAACCAGAAAGCGCGTGACTTCTACCACCGTCATGGCGTGAAGCTGATCGACGCGGCCTTTGAAGCCCACGAAGAAACGGGCGAAGTGCCGGTGATGATCACCAAGCATTGCCTGCGGTTCTCGTTCAACCTGTGTCCTAAACAGGCCAAGGGCGTGACCGGGGTGAAGACCAAGGTCGCGCCGATGCAGTTGATTCACGGTGATGAAGTGCTGACCCTCAAGTTCGACTGCAAGCCCTGCGAAATGCACGTGGTCGGCAAGATCAAGGGCCACATCCTCGGCCTGCCACAACCGGGCAGCTCGGTAGAGCATTTCAACCCCGAAAACATCATCTTCCAAGGCACCCACTAACTGTAGTGAGCGGGTTTGCCCCGCGCCGCGGTGTGTCAGACGTACAAGAGGCGCCTGACACGCCGCCGCGCGGGGCAAGCCCGCTCACTACAGCACTGTGTTGATTCGTCTTAGTTATTTCTCAACGCGCCGGAGTGAAGGTCACGGGCCGATAAGTGAACGTCCACGCCTTGATCGGGTTGTAATGTGGATTTTTCTTTGCAGCTCTAAACTTTTCGCTGGCTAACTTACCCGTCACAAGTTGCGTACTGACGTGGTCCACCGCTCGACGCTCTACGGGGAGCAGCTCAACCTCACCGCCCAGGGCTTCTGCAATGTGGTGCTTCGCCACGCCTTTTAGTCCGTTGATCTTCTCGGGGCTCATATAGGCAGACAGGGTACCCTCATAGCCTTTGACAGGCTTGCCAATAAGCCTACTGAACTCAGCAGCAAAGGATGCATTTTCGCCATTGCCGGAGTAACACATCAGTAACCGCACGTTGTCGTAATCGCTCGGGTTGATCCCTTTGGCCCTTAATGCATCCAGCAATTCTTGTGGCGTGTGCGGCTTGCCGTTGTAGACAATCCTGGCAGGCGTTTTGGTGTTAGTGCGCAATGACCAACCGCCTGGATCTTCTCCATGCGCCAGGATATTCAGTCGTACTTTCGATTCTTTCTTATTGAGGTCCACAAAGGTAAAGAGACCATCGTCGACTGTTGTGAGGCTGTCCATGGTACCGCCCAATTTGATCAATTTTCCCTTCTGGGCAGTTATTTCTTCGACCGGCACCTTCCCTGTCATACCGGGATAGGCAATGGGTTTCTCTTTAGGTACCGGAGCGGTTACCGTGATGGGTTCCTTGCCATTTGGTTTAGGCGTGTAGGTGCCTTCAACACCCTGCCGCTCATACGCTTTTGGTGCGCGGCGCCCAAGTGAATAACGGCCCTTAGTGTTGCCGAGTCCCTTGATTAATCTTGAGCCTCTTTTAACCACAGGCTTTAGCAGTTTCCCCACCCATTTTGTTGGTAAGACCGACAGCGCAGCGTCACCTACGGCAAAACCGGCATCAACAAGACCTGCCTTGCGCTCTGCCTCAGTGTGTCCATTGTTGGCCTGCCATGCACCAATCACGATCTGAGTGGGCGCCGTCAAAAACACCGCAGGCGGGATAATCACCCCCACCGCCCCCGCTATGTGGGATACACGAGATATAAGAATCTTACGGTTCGACTTGATCCTTTCGTCACCGTCCGATACCGCATCCCATGCCTGGAGTTTGGTCAGGTTTTCGAACATATTTCCTTCGATACGGCTGTCAGGTCGACCATAGCCCACTACGCCGGGAAGATAGTTCTTAGTGTTTTCACCGATATTCTTTAATGTGCTGCTGACGCCTTTTTTGATAGGCCCATCGCGAAGATGGTAATCGGTAAAGTGCCGCTCCAACTCTGCACGCCCCTCCTCACTCTTTGCCACGTCATGGATCCACTGACGCATCGCGGCCTCGTCCTTGAATTCAAAGAACGATTGCCCATCGCCGGGCATATACACCACGATCCGACCGGTTTGCTTGTGCTTCAGCACGGCAATGTCAGTGGCTCGATAATTATTGATTTCCAACATCGAGCGTTCTACATGCTCCGAGTCGGACTTTCCGGGGGTATCGAACTCTGCCGCTTCAACCACCATCGCCAAACCTTCTTTCGACAGCTTACCGTTCGCTGCGTCGAGCCCGGCACGGAACATATAATTTTTTCGTGTAACGCCTGCATAGTCCCCATGTTTTCCTTCCAGAACTTTTGCTGCGCCGCTCCGTACAGTTTTGCGATATCTCGATTACGTGCAATTGAGGGCAGTAAAGCGGGATCTATATCGATTTTTTTATCAGGGCTGTACTTCGGATTGTTCGGATCCCCCGAAAAGATAACGGTTTGCCCTCCGCTGACACGATCATCCAACCAAGGATCGTTGTCCGCGACTGCCTGTGTTAACGACTTGGGCGCGCTCGTCGGTTTGTGGTCACCGATCACATAACCTTTGGGATGGAATCCGTGTTTCTTATAGTCAGGATCATCTTCACTGAAGTGCTGAATAAACACCTTGTCGGGGTCAATATCAATCTCTGATGGGCCATTTTGTTTTGTGAATTCCTTGATGTCTTTGCGCACCTGCTCAGCCACTACCTTTTCAGGGGTAGGATATTGCTCTTCCATCTGATCGGCCAGATCAACAATGGTTTGAGCCGACTGTTCAATTTTTTCACCCGGCGCTGCGGCATTCGGCTTGCCAGGCTCTATTCGAGGCGGCGTAATATCAACGACCTTCGCTGGCGTATTGGCTATTTCCACCACCGTGGCGGGGTGTTGCTGCTCGTGGGTTTCACGTTTGCGCCTACTGCGTGAGGCGCCGTCGGAAGCGTCCGGCGTCGGCCAATTGAGTTGCGCCGGATCGTCAGCCAGCTTTTTCAGCCAAGTGTTCATCTCGGCAACGCTATTGAACGTTTGAAAGGACGGCGCAAGTTGATGGGGGATTAACAGCACCACATTCGGCTTCTTTGACTCAGAAGGCACGCGCTGTATAACGATAGCGTCCTTGGCCACATTGCCCTCTGCCTTCAAACGGCTCACTTCAACCTTTGGTAAACCTTGTTTGCCGGGAAATAATACCGCATCGAGCAGTTGTTGGACCTCAGGCCGCAAGTTGCCAGTATTCAAGCCGTTCACCATGTACTCACGAACGTTGTCCTTGATGGTGTTTGAGACGTCGTCAAGTCCGGCAGCCCCCGCCGGTTTGATCTGGTCTGGCGCCGAACGCCAGGAAGCTGTCGAGTCAAACAAAGGAGTTGAATGTCCGAAATTACCAATTGAGTCATTGATCATGATTAGCGATTACCAAGGTTTGCCGACGCAACCTTTTCAAGGCGCCGTTGTTAAAGCGTTAAGGGTCAACTCATCCTTTACATGCCAGGCATTCACATCATTGATCGCCCTGTTGTTCTATTCAGCACAACTCAGCATTGCCCATTCCGATGTACCGATAACTTATTTACTACTCTGTGTGGCGCGCGTAATGCTTACTTCGGTTGACACTTTTATTTATAAGGCAATCGCTATCCAGCGAAAGCTCCACCCTCTGTTGGCGGATCTATTTCAAAGCAATGCAGTATTTCTACTGCGATGCTTGCCATCTCTTGGGTGGTGCTTACGTGGGAGTTTGTTCCAATGAACTCATAATTATTCTTAATATCCTACACGCTAGCGGACATACCGTTACGCAGGTGTGCGTCTACGAAGGATGGCGAGGCTACCCCAGCCCCGCTGCAGCCCAGCCGCCGCCAATAAGATCGCCACCACGCCCAGCCATTGCAGCCAGCCCAGGCGGTGCCCGAAGGCAAACCAGTCGACAAAAATCGCCGCAATCGGGTAGATGAACGACAGCGCGCCAGTCAACGCCGTCGGCAGTTTCTGGATCGCGCCGTAGAGCAACACATACATCAAGCCGGTGTGCACCATTCCCAGGGTGACCAACGCCGCCCAGGCATTGGGCGCAGTCGGCAGGCTGTTCCAGGGCACCAAGGGGGCCAGCAACACGGCGCCGGTTGCCACCTGGATCAGTGCCATCAAATGCGGCGGCACCGCCTTCAGGCGCTTGATGATCAATGCCGCGACCGCATACAAAAACGCCGCCCCCAACGCCAGTGCGATCCCCACCAGATAATCCCCGCCACTCTGCTGCCCGCCATGGGCGGTGACAATCGCCAGCATGCCGAGGAACGCCACGCTCAACCATGCCAGCTTCAACACGGTGATTTTTTCACCGAGAAACACCGCCGCCAGCAGCACCAACATGAACGGCTGCACGTTGTACACCGCCGTGCTGATGGCGATGGACGCGTGGGAATAGGATTCAAACAGCAGTAACCAATTGCCGACAATCGCCACGCCACTGAGCACCGCCAGCCCAACCTTGGCCCAACTGAGCAGGTCCAGGCGCAGGTAACCGAGCACGGCGCACACCAGCAGCAGCGTCAGCCCGCCGATCACACAACGCCAGAACACCACTTCGATCACCGACACGCCGGACACCAGCACAAACCAACCAATGGTGCCGGAGATCAGCATGGCGGCGATCATTTCCCACGAACCGCGACGGATAGATGTGTCCACGATGGAAGCTCCTCAAGTGAGGCTCAATTATGGCAATCTGCTCGGCAGCAGCTCCAGCGACTAAAAAAGGCAAAACCTTAGAATCACCTTTTCTTATTAGGCGGACACCATGCTTGACACCATCGACCAGCAACTGATCGCCGCCCTGATGGACGACTCGCGATTGTCCCTCAAGGCCCTGGCCGGCATTACCGGGCTGTCTTCGCCCAGTGTCGGCGAGCGCCTGCGCCGCCTTGAAGAGCGCGGCGTACTGACCCACTACACGGTCGACATCGACCCCAAGCATTTTGGTTACCTGCTGCAGGCCATCGTGCGTATTCGCCCCCTGCCCGGCCAATTGCAAGAAGTCGAACGCCAGATCCAGGCAATTCCCGAGTTCACCGAGTGCGACAAGGTCACCGGCGACGACTGCTTCATCGCGCGCCTGCACGTGCGCACCATGGAGCAACTGGACACCCTGCTTGACCGCCTCAACCACTACGCCGAAACCAACACCGCCATCGTCAAGAAGACCCCGGTGAAACGACGTTTGCCACCGCTGGCGCATTGATGATTTTGAGTCACTTGCGCAGTGACTTGATCGCTATTCTGTCAACAGTCGACGGTCTTTATGCTGGGCTCCACTCATTGGAACCACAGGTGTAAAGCTCATGTACGTGATTACCGGTATTACAGGCAAAGTCGGCGGCGCCCTGGCGCGCAATCTGCTCAAGGCGGGCCAACCGGTTCGTGCGGTGATTCGCGATGAGGCCAAGGCGGCGTATTGGGCGGATCTGGGCTGTGAAGTGGCATTCGCCCAGATGGAAGACGCCCAGGCGCTGACCGTTGCGTTCAAAGGTGCCACCGGCGTGTTTATCCTGCCGCCACCGGGGTTTGACCCATTGCCCGGTTTCCCCGAGGCCCGTGCGGTGATCGCCGCCGTGAGCCAGGCATTGCAGGCGGCAGCACCGAAGAAGGTGTTGTGCCTGTCCACCATTGGCGCCCAGGCCGAGCAGGTCAATCTGCTGACCCAGCGCACCCTGATGGAGCAAGCCCTCGGCGCCCTCGAACTGCCGGTGACCTTCCTGCGTCCGGGCTGGTTCATGGAAAACGCGGCTTACGACGTGATCACAGCCCGCGAAACCGGGGTGATCCACAGTTTCCTGCACCCCTTGGACAAGGCCATACCGATGATTGCCACGGCGGACATCGGCGTATTGGCGGCGCAACTGCTGCAACAGGACTGGTCCGGGCAGCGGGTGGTGGAATTGGAAGGGCAATGGGTGAGCCCCAACGATATTGCCCAGGCATTGGCGCAGATACTCGAACGTGACGTACGCGCCGAGGTGGTTGAGCGTGATACCTGGGAAGCGTTGTTGCGTTCACAAGGCGCGCAGAACCCATTGCCACGCATGCGCATGGTGGACGGTTTCAACGAAGGCTGGATCTGTTTCGAGCATGAGCATGTGATCAAGGGCAGCACACCGCTGCTGACTGTATTGCGTGAACTGGCGCGCTAAACCCACCACACACCTGTAGGCGCCGGCTTGCCGGCTCCTACAGTTTTATCTGTGTGGTTTATTCGTGCAGGGATCTGGCGGCCGATAGCAAGCCTTGGAACTGGTGGTAGCGGGCCGACAACACCTCGTACTGCGCAGCATCCGGCATATACCGCGCCTTCACCGGCATCCCCGCATGCAGCAGGTTCGCACCCTGCCCGACGGCCAGGAACCCCAGCTTCGCCGCACCGATGCACGCGCTCAGCTCACTGCCGTGCAGGGTGAAGATTTCCCGCCGCAGGATATTGGCCAGCAACTGTGCCCAATACTCGCTGCGTGCACCGCCGCCCACCAGGGCACACGCGCCGACGTCAGCGCCCGCCGATTGCACCGCACGCAACGCATCAAGCAAACCAAAGCCCACCCCCTCCATCACCGCATAACCCAGCATCGCGGGCGTGCAGTCATGGCCCAGGTTCATAAAGCCGCCACGCAGCAAAGGGTCGTTGTGCGGGGTGCGCTCGCCCGCCAGGTAGGGCAAAAACAGCGGGGTCGACAACGGCACAGGGTGCCCTATCGGCAACTGCACCTGCACCTGATCCAGTAACGTCTGCTCATCCGCCGTGCCAGTCAGCCGCGTGACCCAGCGCAAGCAACTGGCACCCGCCAGCATCGCGCCCATGGTGTACCAACGGTCTGGCAACGCATGGCAAAAACTGTGCACGGCACTGGCCGGGTTGCCGGCCGCATGATCAGTGATCGCGACAATCGCCGCGCTGGTGCCCAGGGTGATGAAACCATCGCCGGCATTGATCGCGCCAATACCGACGGCGGCCACCGGGTTGTCGCCGCCACCGCCTGCGATCACCACCTGCGACGACAGACCCAGTTCGGATGCCGTCAGCTGGGCACTCGCTGCGCCGCCTTCGACCAACCGTGGCATCTGCGCAGGGGCCAGGCCCGTCGCGCGTACCATGGGGGTGAACCATTGGCGGTTCGCCACGTCCAGCCACAGCGTTCCCGCGGCGTCGGACATCTCGCTGATACGCTCGCCCGTCAGGCGCAAACGCAGGTAATCCTTAGGCGAAAGTACGCAGTCAATGGCCGCGAATACCTCAGGTTCGTGCCGTTGCAGCCACAGCAGTTTCGGCGCCGTTAGCCCGGCCATGGGCAGGCTGCCGGTGACGTCGGCAAAGCCCGGGCCCAGCTGCTCGGCTTCGGCCACAGCGCGTGAGTCGTCCCACAAAATCGCCGGGTACAACACTCGGTTGTCCTCCCCCAACAGCACCGCGCCATGCATCTGCCCCGACAGGCCGATGCACGCCACTTGGGCAAACGCTGCATGGGCACGCAGTTGCTCCAAGGCCTGCAGGCAGGCCTGCCACCAATCCTCTGGCGCTTGTTCGGACCAGCCGCTGTGGCGTCGCGACACGCTCAGGCGCACGCCGGCATGGGCCAATACAGCGCCATCAAGGTCCATCAGGATGGCCTTGAGTTCCGAGGTGCCAAGGTCGATGCCGAGGGAAACGGGTGTGCTCATACGCGTGTCATTCCAATCCAGTACAGCCACATGAATGTCTGATTTGCAGGCTCGGTGCCAGCCGCACGCTGTGGGTGGGCGCGTCGGGTGAGGCCATGCGTTGCAGCAGCAGATGCACCGCGCGGGTGCCCAGGTCCTGCACTGGCTGGGCAATCAGCGTCAGGCGCGGCACGAAGAAATCCGCCCAGTCAAAATCGTCGAAGCCCACTAGGGCCATTTGCGCCGGTACCTCGATGCGCGCATCGCGCAAGGCATGCATGGCGCCGAGGGTCATCAGGTTGTTGCCGGCCATGATCGCCGTGGGCGGCGTCTCCAGGGCCAGCAAGTGTGCGGTGGCGGCCCGCGCCGGCTCGCTGCTGGAACCGCCGTTGACCAGCAACTGCGGATCAAACGCCAGACCGGCGGCGTGCAAGGCCTGGCGGTAGCCGGCCACGCGTTCATCGGTGGTGCCCAGCCCCGCACGTCCGGCAATGAAGCCGATGCGTCGGTGGCCGTGTTCAATCAAATGGCTGACCAGCGCCTGGGTGGACTGGGTGTTCTCCACGCCGATCTGGTCAAACCGCTCACTCATCATGCGATCCACCAGCACGGTCGGCACCTCGTTGGCCTGCAAGTACTCCAAAGCCAAAGAACCCGTAGACGGTGCCAGCAAGATCCCATCGACGCGCCGATGGTGCAGCGCCGTGACCACCCGCAATTCCTGCTCCGGGTCGTCGTGGGGGTCGACAAACAGCATCATGTAGCCGTGCCGCGCACACTCGGTTTCGATCGCGTGCACGGTTTCGCTGAAGTAGTGGTTGGACAGCGCCGAGATCGCCACGCCAATCGTGCTGGTGCTCGACCGAGCCAGCGAGCGCGCCAGGGTGTTGGGGATGTAACCCAGTTCCTCGATCGCACGCTGCACCGCCTGCACGGTGGCCGGGCTGACTTTGCGGGTGCCGTTCAGCACATGGGACACCGTCGACGTCGACACCCCCGCCCTGCTTGCCACGTCATCCATGGTGACCACGACGCTGCTACCCCTTTTTTAGTGGATCAATGTTTACTCGACCAGCCGCTGTACGAACCGACGTTGTCACGGGTGATCAGTTTTGGCGTGAGCAGGGTAACCGCTTCGGCCGGGGCCTTGTCATTGAGAATATCATTGCCCACGTTCACGGCAGTCTGGGCCATGGCCCAGGGGTCCTGGCTGGCAGAAGCCTGGATCTGCGACTCGGTCTTCAGCGCGTTTTCGATGTCCGGGGCGCCGTCCACCGACGTGATGATGATGCCGCTGCGCTTAAGCTGTTTGGCCGCCAGGTCGCTGCCGATGGCTTGCGGGTCGTTGATCGCAAACAGACCGTCGATTTTCGGGAAGCGCGTGAGGTAACCCTGCATCACGTTCAGGCCGCCCTCGCGGGAGCCCTTGCCGTCCTGGTCATCGGACAGCACCTTGATCTCTGGCGCACTGGCCAGGGCGGCTTTGCAACCCTTCACGCGGTCGGTCACGGCGGTCACTTGCGGGCCGTTCTGGATAATCACGTTGCCCTTGCCCGAGAGCTTGTCCACCAGGAACTGGCAGGCCAGCTTGCCGGCTTCGACGTTGTCGGTCTGCACCGTGGCGTTCACGCCCTTGGCATCCACGTCCACCGCCACCACCACAATCCCCGCGTCGCGGGCTTTCTTGATCGCCGAGGCCATGGCGGACGGGTCCACCGCGTTGAGCAGGATCAGGTCAACCTTGGACGAAATGAAGTTGTCGATCTGCGAAAACTGCTTGCTCAAGTCATAGTCAGCCGACACCGACGTGACCTTGACGTTGGGGTTCAGCTCCTTGGCCCGTGCGGTGGCGCCATCGGCCAGGGTCACGAAATACGGATTGCCCAGCGAGCCCATGCTGATGCCCAGGGCTTTGAGTTCACGGGCTTCTACCGCCTGGGACATCAGGGCAGCCAAGGCGACAACGGGAAAGATGCGTTTGAGGTTCATACCGGTCTCTCTTGTGATTGTTAGGGGAGTCAATTCAGGTCCGCGCACCGGACTGGCGATACCGATCCAGCGCCACCGCGCCAATGATCACGATGCCCTTGATGATGTACTGCCAGATGTCCGACACCCCCAGCAGCACCAGGCCGTTGGTGAGCACCGCGATGATCAGGGCGCCGATCAGCGTGCCGCCGATGGTGCCGACGCCACCGGTAAAACTGGTGCCGCCGAGGATGACCGCAGCAATCGCATCCAGCTCATAGGACTGGCCCAGTTGCAGGCCATTGGCGGCGAACAGGCGCGAGGCGCTCATCACCGCGCCCAGCCCGGCCAGGGCGCCGGACATGGCGTAGACGAACAGCAGCACTTTCCACACCTTGATCCCCGACAGCCGCGCCGCTTCCGGGTTACCGCCCACCGAGTAGATCTGCACGCCCATCACGGTGCGGCGCAGGATGAACCACGACAGCACCACCACCGCCACGGCAATGACCACCAGCCACGGCACGCCAAGGATCGAGTCGTTGCCGATAAAGGCAAACGGCAGGTCGGGGTTGAACACGGTCTTGTCATCGGCCAGCAGGCGAGCCAGGCCGCGCATGGCGGTCAGTGCACCCAGGGTGACAATAAACGGTGGCAGGCGCATGAACGCGATCAGCCCGCCATTGACCAGGCCCAACAGCAGGCCGAAGCCGATACCGGCCGCAATTCCGAACATGCCGAACTGCGGCGACAGCGACACCTGCAACGCCACCACGGCAGAGGCCGCCAGGATCGCCCCCACGGACAGGTCGATCCCCGCCGTGAGGATCACAAAGGTCATGCCCGCCGCCAGCACCACATTGACCGAGGCCTGCTGGGTGATGATCGACAGGTTCTGCACGGTCATGAAGTTCTCGCTGGCCAGGGCGAACCCCACCAGCAACAGGACCAGCACCGGCAACATGCCCACTGTGCGCATCAGTTCACGTGCGCGTTCTGCCTTACCTGTTGGAGCAATGTTCAACTCAGCCATGGGCAACCACCTGATCGCCACCGGTGGCGAGGTCAATAATGCGTTCCTGGGAAATGGCGTGGCCCGATGCCCCGCCGACTTCGGCCACCAACTGGCCTTCACGCATCACCAGCACGCGGTCGCAGGTGCCGATGATTTCCGGCAGCTCGCTGGAGATCACCACGATGCCCACGCCGGCCAGCGCCAGTTGATTGATGATGCGGTAGATCTCGGATTTGGAACCGATGTCCACGCCACGGGTGGGCTCGTCGAGGATCAACACATGAGGCTTGACCTCCAGCAGGCGCGCCAACAGCACCTTTTGCTGGTTGCCGCCCGACAAGGCGCCGACGTTGACCTTGCCCGAGGCCACGCGAATCGACAGTGACTGGATCGCATCCTTGGAGCGCTGCGACGCGTGCTTGCGGTCGAGCACGCCACCGGCATGGGCATCCGGCACACAGGCGCAGACGTTGATGTTGTCGGCCACGCTCATGTCCAGGAACAGGCCCTGGGCCTTGCGGTCTTCGGTGAGGTACACCACGCCGGCGCGGATGGCGTCGGCCGGGGTGCGCAATTGAGTGACCGTCTTGCCCACCACTTCCAGGGTGCCGCTGGTGCGCGGGTCGGCGGCGAAGATCAAGCGCGCCAGTTCCGTGCGCCCTGCCCCGACCAAACCGGCGATGCCCAGCACTTCGCCGGCGTGCAGGTCAAAACTGCAGTGGCGCACACGCTTGCCGTCCGCCATGTCGCGCACGCGCATCACCACGTCGCCGGGGTTGTACGCGGCGTGTTCCTTCTTGTAGAAGCCGGACAGGTCGCGCCCCACCATCATTTTCACCAGCACTTCGGCCGACAGCACATCGCGGGTCAACTCGCCAATGTACTGGCCGTCGCGCAGCACCGAGACGCGGTCGGACAACTCGTAGATTTCGGCCATGCGATGGCTGATATAGATGATCGCCAGGCCCTGGCTGCGCAGTTGCTTGATCAGCGTAAACAGGCGGTCGGTTTCGCGGGAGGACAGCGGCGTGGTGGGTTCGTCCATCACCAGGATCCTGGCGTGGCCGTGCAACGCGCGGGCGATTTCCACCAGTTGGCGCTCGGCGATCGACAGGCTGCTGACCGGCGTCGACGGTTTGAATTCGGCGCCCAGGCGTTGCAGCACGTCTACACAACCGGCCTGCATGCCTTTGCGATCGATGGTCCAGCCACGGCGCAGTTCACGGCCCAGGTAGATGTTCTCGGCCACGCTGAGGTTGGGGCACAGGCTCAGCTCCTGGTAGATGACGGCGATGCCGTGGGTCTTGGCGCTGGCGGGGTCGAAGGTGGCGACGGGCTGGCCGTCGATGCAGATCTGACCACCGGGGTCAGCCTGGTAGGCGCCGGAAAGGATTTTCATCAGCGTGGATTTGCCGGCACCGTTCTCCCCCATCAAGGCGTGGATTTCGCCGGGGTAGACTTTCAGGCCGACTGACTTGAGCACCCGCACACCGTTGAAGGTTTTGCTGATGCCCTGCATTTCAAGCAAGGGTTCAAGGCTCATGAATGAGCTCCTGGTTTTTTTATTTTTTTTGTCGAGTGCTGCCGACTCTATGCCAGTTACATTTCCTTACGCAAGCGCTTGCGTATGCCGTTTATCGATTGATTAAACGTTTCACCTCGTTCAGTTTGATGATATCGGCTTGATCGTCCCCGTGGGCCGTCGGGTGATCGAGCAGGACTGCTAACGTATCGCAGAGTGGCAACGCGATGCGATTGGCACGGTGGAGGTGGCGGTCAACCTCTCCGGCCATCAATTGATCGAAGGCGACCTGATTGCCGATATGGCGTGCACCCTTGCACGCACGGGGGGCGAGCCCAACTGGCTTGAAGTGGAACTGACCGAAGGCTCGTTGATGGAAAACACCCAGCACACCACCGCCAGCCTGCAGCGCCTGTAAGCCAGGGGGTGAAGATCTCCATCGATGACTTCGGTACCGGCTATTCGAGCCTGGCGTACCTGCGGCGGTTTCCCATCGACACGCTTAAGATTGACATCGCGTTTATACGCGAAGTGACCAGCAACCCCCAGGACGCGGCGATCACCCGTACCATTGTCGAACTGGCCCACAGCCTCAGCCTGCGGGAAGTGGCCGAAGGCGTTGAAACCCAGGCGCAACTAGCGTCCCTTAAGGGAGCCGGCTTTGATCAGATCCAGGGCTACCTGTTCAGCCGGCCGCTGCCAATGGAGCCAATGGAGCGCTTGTTGCTGGAGCGTTTGGAGCGTCTGTAAGTATGCCCAAGGTGCCTAGGACGTGCTGGCCAGCGAGCACCTTGGCAATATTTCATCCACCTACGGTGATCGGTTTATAGCGGAATAACCAGTATTTGAAATTCCCATTAAAGGGGTTGAAGGATGTTTCTTTTTGCTGCGTGAACTTTTTATTCTGCGCAAAGTTCTCGACAACGCCTTGGTTTGCCTTCGATGGATCGGTATATATATTCCGCGCCTTGTCGAACTCTCTCTGAATCACTTCAGGCGTCATACTGGTCGTGACTACGCCGTCATAGCCTTTGACGGGTTTTTTGACAATGCCGTGGAAGTGCGTAATGAAAGAATCCACTCCCTTGCTGCCCGAAGAGCACGCAAGCACTCGAAACCTATCATAGCTTTCAAGATCAATACCGTTCTCTACCAACTTCTGATGCAGCGTGATTGCAGCATTTTTCGTATCGGCGCCGTGCGTGCCTAGTTTTTTTCCATGCGCGAGTATATTCAGCCTTCTTTGCCCGCCTTTCGTGTAGTCCGTAAATACAAATACACCGTCATCAATTTTTCGCAAATCTTGCATGGTTTTCTTGATCGCTATAGGGGTGCCATTCGCAGCAGTGATCTCCGCAGGCGTGATGGACGCCTTGTTTTCATGGGTTGATACCTTGTCGCTTGGCACATTTTCAGTTTTGTCTCGCGCTTTGCTTTCGGGCTCATCTAAAGGTTTTCGTCTGCCGTTGTTATTTGGCCGTGCGGGCGGTTTTTCGGGGATGGGGTCGCGGGCACCTGAAAACGTTTTATAGGAGCCAGCAGTTCCTTTGGGCACTTCTGTGCTCGGAGGACTGCTTGCCAGTGAATAGCTGCCGCGTCGCTTGGCAAATCCTTTGACCAGCCGGCTACCTTGCTTTACCACGGGTTTGAGCAACTTGGTTATCCACGTTGTGGGAAGGACCGAGAGCGCCAGGTCACCTGCGGCGTAGCCCATGTTTGCCACTGCGCCTCCACGCTCTGCCGCGGTGTGGCCATTGTTTGCCTGCCAGGCGGCAATAACGATTTGCGTCGGTGCCGTCAAAAATACGGCAGGCGGAAAAATAGTGCCCACCGCCCCTGCCAGCTTGGCAATTTTTTCCAAGAGCAGTTTGCGGTTTGACTTGATGACTTCATCCCCATCCGAGATAGCATCCCAGGCCTGTAGCTTGGTCAAGTTCTCAAACAGATTGCCCTCGATACGTGCGCTCGCTTGCCCATACATCACGACGGTAGGAAAGTATTTTTTCTCGTCAGCGACCATTTTCTTCAGGAGGGTACTTACACCGTCCTTGAAAGGGCCGTCACGCAAATAATATTTAGTGAAATGTTTTTCCAGTGCATTGCGCCCCTCTTCACTTTTTGCGACTTCAAATACCCATTTACGCATCGCGACATCGTCTTTGAACTCGAAAAAGGACTGTCCGTCGGCAGGCATGTACACCACCACACGCCCTGTGTCCTTATGCTTGAGCACCACAATATCCGACGAGCGATAATCACCGATTTGCAAGAGTGAACGGGCCACGTGTTTGCTGTCTGCCTGCCCAGGCGTGTTGAAGTCAGCGGCTTCAACCACCATGGCTAGCCCCTCTTTCGATAGGGTCCCCTCCGCCGCTTCAATGCCTGCACGCAGCGCATAGTTTTTTTCATGCAAAGCCTGCATGTTTCCCATGTTTTTTTGCCAAAACTCCTGTTGTGCCTTTCCGTACAATTTTGCCATATCACGATTACGTGCAATGGCTGGCAAAAGGCCGGGATCGAGTTCGAGTTTGTTGGCAGGATCATATTTGGGATTGGCGGGGTCTGCCGTGAAGATGACAGTTTGTCCGCCACTCACACGGTCATCCGACCAAGGGTCATTATCGGCAATTGCTTGTGTCAACGACTTAGGTTGACTGGTGGGTTTGTGATCGCCGATCACGTAACCCTTCGGTTTGAATCCAAGTTTTTCATATTCAGGGTCTTCTTCGCTGAAGTGCTGGATAAAAACGCGATCAGGATCAATGTCCAACACTTGCGGGCCATTTATTGTCGTGAAGTCTTTAATCTCTTTGCGAACGCGTTCGGCCACCACCTTTTGAGGGGTGGGGTATTCCTTGTCCATCTGTTCAGCTAAATCCAATAGTGTTTGAGCGGCTTCGTCGACGCCCCCGCCTGTTGAAGGGGCGTTGGCAGGACTTTCATTTACCTTGCCGGAAACAGTTTCACTGGTTTCGCGTTTTTTCCTGGGCGCCGTTAGTTGATACCGGTTGTCGACAGGCTCACGACTAACGTCAGTATCGGCATCGCGGCCGGCCATTGCATTTTTATCATTGACGCCAAATCGCTCGGGATCACGGGCCAGTGTTTTCAACCCACTGTTCATTTCCCGCGTATCGTTAAACAAATGGAATGGGTGTCCCTGATTTTCCGGTAAATAAAGCACGATGTTCACACCAGAAGAATCATGCGGTATACGCTCGATCAAGAGCCCTTCTTTGGCGACAGCCAAAGTCTTCACCTGAACGTTTGGCAGTCCTTTCTGCCCCGGAAACAACACCCCTTCAACCATGCTATGGACGTCAGGTGACATTCTCCCACTGTTCAACTCCTTAACCATATCAGCTCTGAGTTTTTCCCTTGCGCTATTGGGGGCGTGAGCGCTATGACGGGTTTGTACGGTACCAGGTGCGACAGTCGGAGCAGGGTTGACTCGGTTGGACGCGTTAGCAAGTGCAGTGGTCATAAGTCAGCAAAGTCACATTTTGGTTGACGAAAGAATTACCTGGCACCGCAGGATCTCTTCATTGGTGCTGTCACCTCTGTGTTACTTCGGTGTATGAAATTGTTCCAATCACAACCACAACATTTTGTTTCGGATATCTGGCGAGACTAGATCACAGGTAATGAAAGCTCTGCGCGCAGACACTCGATCAACCCCCGGTGGGTAGTACTCAATCGTTCTGCGCCACTGACCAATGCCAGTTCCGAAGGTGGTACGGGCGGCAGTTCCGTGCAGATACGGTGGCTGGGCAGCACAGCGTTTTTCGGCAAGATACTGATCCCCAGGCCAGACGTTACCGCCGCCTGTATCCCGGTGAGGCTGTGGCTGCCAAAGGCCACGCGCCAACTGCGCCGCGCCTTGTCCAGCGTTCGAATGGCGCGTTGGCGGTAGATGCAACCCTGGGGAAACAACGCCAGTGGCAGCGTTTCAGCGCGCAGATCCTGCCCAGCACCACACACCCACACCAACGGCTCCGGCCAACTGACATGGCACTCGCCGCTGCCGACTTCGCGCTTGACCAAGGCAATGTCGATTTCGCCGGCCTCCAGTTGCCGGCGCAGGTCGGTACTCATGCCACTGACCGTTTCCAGTCGCGCTTCCGGGCGTGCACGAACAAATCCGGAAAGGATCGAGGCCATGCGCGTCGCGTCGAAGTCCTCCGGCACGCCTAACCTGACGGGCACCACGTTGGCTTCGGTATTCAACGCATCCCGCGCTTCGAGGGACAGGTTCAACAGGCGGCGGGCGTAATGGGTCAGCAACTCGCCCTGTTCGGTAGGGCTGACGTGCTGGCCGGAGCGATCACGCACCAGCAATGCGTGCCCGACGCTCTCTTCCAGCTTGCGGATCTGTTGGCTGACCGTGGACTGGGTGCGATGCACCCGCTCGGCGGCGCGGGTGAAGCTGCCTTCGTCCACGACACAGACCAGGGTTTGCAGCAGTTCCAGATCAAACATGGCGACGGCCTTCATATCGACTATACAAATGTGATGCAGAGGTTAATTTAATTTCCAACTGACGGCCAGGGTTTCTATGCTGTCTCTATCGCTCACGACCCCACAGGTGACCCCATGCCGCTCGAACACTCCCCTCGCCCGCTCTGGCTGACCTTTGACTGCTACGGCACGTTGATCCAATGGGATGAAGGCCTGCGCGCCGCTGTCGACCGTATTCTCGATGCCAAGGGTGACCACCAGGTGGACCGCGAGACACTGATCAGCGTCTACGACCACCACGAACACGCCCTGGAACAAACGCCACCCCATCGCAGCTTCCGCACCCTGGCCGGGCTGGGATTGCAGTTGGCGCTCAAAGAGCTAGGCCTGAGCGCCAGCCCTGACGATGCAGCCATCCTGACCGACAGCATCGGTGCCATGCCGCCGTTCCCCGAGGTGCTGGGCACACTGAATCAGTTAAAGCAGCAGGGTTACAAACTCTGCATCGTCTCCAATACCGACGATGACGTGATTGCGGGCAATGTCGCGCAACTGGGTGGGCATATCGACCGGGTGATCACCGCGCAGCAGGCAGGGGCCTATAAGCCGGATCGCCGCTTGTTCGACCATGCCCATGCGCAACTCGGGGTGAGCCTCGACCAGGTGGTGCACATCTGCGCCAGCCCGCACCTGGACCACGCTGCCGCACGGGATATCGGCTTTCGGTGCGTGTGGATCGACCGTGGTACCGGCCGCCAACTGCTCGCCGACTACACGCCGGACGCAACCCTGTCGACCCTCGACGGCGTGCCCGAGTTGTTCAAGTCCTTGGGGTGGTAACCATGGCCCACACCTTTACACCCACATCGCTCGGCCCCCGCGCCGGGCGCTTCAACCTCGACACGATTGCCGCCATCGAAGCCCGGGTGGAACTCGCTGCCTGCCTGCAATTGGCGGCGCTGCATGGTCTGGAAGAAGGTATCTGCAATCACTTTTCGGCCACGGTGCCGGGGCATGACGGCTTGTTCTTCGTCAACCCGTTCGGCTATGCCTTCGAGGAAATCACCGCGTCGCAATTGCTGGTATGTGATTTCGCCGGCAACGTGATCGATGGCGACGGTACGCCGGAAGCCACTGCGTTTTACATCCACGCCCAACTGCACCAGCAGCAGCCGCGCATCAAGGCGGCGTTCCATACCCATATGCCCAATGCGACCGCGCTGTGCCTGCTGCAAGGCCCACCGCTGCTGTGGCTGGGGCAGACCTCGTTGAAATTCTACGGGCGTACGGCGGTGGATGAGCACTACAACGGCCTGGCCCTGGACAACCGCGAGGGGCTGCGGATCGCCCAAGCGCTCGGCAACGCCGATATCCTGTTCCTGAAAAACCATGGGGTGATGGTGGCTGCGCCGAATATCGCCGAGGCCTGGGACGACCTGTACTACCTGGAGCGTGCGGCCGAGGTGCAGTTGAAAGCCATGGCCAGTGGGCAACCCTTGCTGCCGATTGACCCGGCGGTGGCACAACAGGCCTACGTGCAAATGCGCGAAGGCGACCCAGCGAGCGCCAGGGCCCACCTCGACAGCGCCATGCGCCGCCTAAAACGCACAGGCTCCCCCTACGACCAATGACCTGTAGTGAGCGGGCTCGCCCCGCGCGGCGGTGTGCCAGGTAAATATCAGTGGGCTGGCACGCCGCGGCGCGGGGCAAGCCCGCTCACTACAAGTTGGGGGTATCAGGGGTCCAGCGGGCCGCCGTTGTAGCCCTCGGATAGTCGCGTTCCCGTGAATTTTGCAACCACCGAACCCTGGGCCACCAGGCGCTCACGGTGACCGGTGACCATGCGCCCGGTTTGGGCGGCGTAGAGCATCACTTCTGAAGACGGGTCGCCTGGACGTCCGATAATCCGTGCAACGCGCTGGCCTTCCTCGACGTAATCACCCAGACCGATTTCAAGCACCAGCACGCCAGCACTGGGCGCCAAAAGGGTTTCCATACACCCCATGTCCACGGCTTCCCCTTGCCATTCGGCGATAGCGGCCACTTCATCGATCACGCCGTTGATGCACAGCCACGCCCAGATTCCATCAGCGTCCTGCTTGGCCAGCGCGTCGCTGACATCCGCCTGGCCGCGCAACTCGACAGTGGCCGCCAAGTGCGGCGAGCCGTGGTGGATGATGGCTTCTTCAAACGCGCCGTCGCCGCCTTCATCCCACACGATCACCACCTCGGCGCGCAATGCCGCCGCCAGCGCCAGGCCGTGTTCCGGCCAGAAGCTGCGGTGGATATACAGGTACGGCAGCGCTTCATCGTCGGTGTGCAGGTCCAGCACCAGGTCGGCGTCCTGCGCCAATTGCACCAGGCTTTTTTGCCACTGTGCGAGGGTGTTGGCCGGGCGTGCCTGGGCCAGCGAATGGTCGAAGCCACGGTTGAAATTCTGCCCGGTGGCCTCGTGAAAACGCCCGAGCAATTTGCCCTGGCGAAACTGGCTGATGCCAAACGGGTTGGCCTGGGGCACCACCGTCACCGTCCCGCGCAGACGGCCCTGGTTCTGGCAAGCCTGCAAGCGTGGCAGTAACTGGTGCAGCACCAGCATCCCAGCGATTTCATCGGCATGCACGCCCGCTTGCAGATGCACCCGGGGCCCGCTGTCGTCGCCTTCGAACCGCCAGGCGCCGATGTGCAACGGGTTGCCGGCGTCACCGGTCACCTGCCACGAAAGGTCTTTTGCCATGCCTTGCCCTCCTCTGATGATTTAAACGCTAGAGATTGAACAGATGTTCAACTAACCTTTGGCACTCTGGTGTTTCTTCAAGGGCATTCCCGTGACCGTCGTCCCTCCCAAATTGCGCCGTGCCGACCCCGACGAACGCCGGGACCTGCTGATTGCCGCCACCCTCACCAGCCTCGGCCGCGATGGCCACGCGGGCATTTCCGTACGGCGTATCGCCGCCGAAGCCGGGGTGTCGGTGGGCTTGCTCAACCACCATTTCGGCAGCATCGATGCGCTGATCGCCGAGACCTACCACAAGCTGGCCAACGAGCTGACCACCGCACTGTGGGAGCAAGTCGAACATGTCGAAGGCGCCGCCGCGCGCCTGGACGCGTTTCTCAGCGCATCCTTTTCACCCCGGGTGATGGACCCGGACCTGCTCGGCGTGTGGGTGGTGTTCTGGAGCCTGATCCGTCACTCGCCTCACGTGAACCAGTCCCACGAAAACAGCTACCGCGCCTACCTGGGGTTGATCCAGCAACTGCTCGACGACCTGGCCCGCGCCGAGCAGTTGGTCATCCATGACAGCCACCTGGCGGCCATCGGCCTATCGGCGATGCTCGACGGGCTCTGGCTCGAGGGGTGTCTCAACCCCGGCACCTTCAGCCCCGCCAACGGGCTGCACATCTGCCGCTGCTGGGTACAGGGGCTGCGTCACGGAGCATTCGGCGCCGACCACGTCTTGTGATTCCGGGTGACGTGCGCTGAGCATGGCCAGGGTGCCGCTGACCGCGATCAAGACCGCGCCGATGATCAGCGAGGCGTCCATCGAGGTGCCCCAGATCAGGCTCGACAACAGAAACGCCCAGATCAGCCCGGTGTATTCGAACGGTGCCAGCAAGGTCGCCGTGGCGCGCCGGAAGCTGGCAAACAACAGGAACTGGCCGATACCGCCGACCAACCCCGCCGCGAGCATGCCCAGCCAGGACGGTGTGGGCGCCGGAGTGTGGGTCCAGGGCAAGGTCACCGCCATGCAGATCACGAAGACGACGTTGGTGATCAGCATCTGCTCCAGCACCGAGGTGGTCGGGTCGACCTGGCGCAATTGGATGTACGTGAACGCCCAGCACAACGCGGCGGCCAGCGTCAGGGCAATCGGCAGCGGGTCGACCATGTTGCTTGGGCGACAGGCGATCATTACGCCGACAAAGCCAATGATCAGCGAGATCCACTGGCCGCGACTGGCGCGCTCCTTGAGGATCAGCGCTGCCAGCAAGGTGACCATGATCGGCGCCGAGAAATACAAGGTGGTCATTTCCGCCAGGGTCAGGTCCTTGGCGGCGGTGTAATACAGCAACCACGCCAGCAACGACAGCAAGCCACGCACGACCAGCAATTGTCGGCTGACCGAGGTCCAGGCCCGCCGCAGCAAACCCAGGCGCCCGGCGATCACACAGGCGGCAACCACCACCAGGCTGCGCCAGAACAGGATGGTGAACACCGAATAATCGGCCACCAGCCACTTGATCACCGCGTCCTGCAACGCCAGGAACGCGTAGGCCAGGGAGCACAGGGCAATCCCTTGCAGCGAGCGGTCCTTGGTCATCCTGCCGACCTGCGCAGCGGCGTGCCGCGCCGTTCGGCGATGGCGTAGACGCCTTCGATCAGGAACGTCAGGCACAGGTACACCCCGGCCACCAGCAGCAGCGGTTGATAGATCTGCAGGGTCTGTGCACGCACCACGTTCGCCGCGCCGAGCAGGTCCACCACGGCAATCGTCGACGCCAGCGCAGTGGATTTGAGCAGCATCACCGTTTCACCGGCCAAGGTCGGCAGCAACAAGCGCATCGCCCGTGGCAGGCGCACCCGCAGCAAGGCCTGGCGTGGCGTCATGCCGAAGGCCGAGGCGGCTTCCATCTCACCCTTGGGCACCGCCAGCAGGCCACCGCGAATCACCTCCCCCACATAGGCGCCCACCGACAGCACCAGGGCAAACACGATGTACCAGTAGCCGTCGCGCAGGAACGGCCACAGGAAGCTGCCGCGAATCATCGGGAACTGGGCGAACAGACTGCCCAGGCCGTAATAGAAGATGTAGATCTGGATCAGCAACGGTGTGCCCCGCAGCACGCTGGTGTAGGCCAGCGCACTGCGGGCCAGCCACTTGCGCCGCGACAAGCGCGCCAGTGCCACCAGCACCGCCAGGGCAAAGCCGAGCACCGCCGAAATCACCAGCAGCGACAAGGTGGTCTGCAAGCCTTTGGCGATCAACCCCGCGTAGTAACTTATCCACTCAGGCATGGGCCCCTCACTCGACAACCGGCATCCAGCGACGAATACGTCGCTCCAGGCGCCCGGACAGGTAGTTGGAAGCCAGCGTCACCAGGTAATACAAGGCGGCGGCCGTGAGGTAGAACAGCAGGTATTG
>Ga0157375_10000099_pt1 | contig 87865 bp, 79 predicted proteins | sample M35metaG_FD_115311 | JGI IMG/M metagenome (GOLD analysis project Ga0157375, IMG submission 115311) | Miscanthus rhizosphere microbial communities from Kellogg Biological Station, Michigan, USA - M3-5 metaG | ecosystem: Host-associated > Plants > Roots > Rhizosphere > Soil | place: USA: Michigan... | reverse complement strand
ATAATCTCCTGTTATCTGGGTGTGCTGTCTCCTACATCCCCACCCTCGGATGCGCCCTCTCCAGCGCCTCCCTCATCTGCTCCTTCACCACGTGCGTGTACCGCTGCGTCATCGTGATCGACGCATGCCCGAGGAGCTCCTGCACCACCCGCAGGTCGGCGCCGTTGCGAAGGAGGAGGGTGGCGACGGTGTGCCGGAAGGTGTGGGGCGTGACTCGGCGGGTGATGCCCGCGCGGGTGCAGAGGGCGCGGATCACGTTGGCTACGGCCTGCGTAGAGAGGGCGTGGCCGGCGGGGTTGGTGAAGAGAGCCTCGGTTGCCTCGGGGGGGCGGGCGGCGACGTAGACCGAGATTCTCGTGAAGCTGGTGGGCTCGACGAAGAAGGCGAGGCGTTCGCGGCGGCCTTTGCCGCGGATGAGCAGGGAGCGTTCGGCGAGGCGGAGGTCGGAGACTCGGAGCGATACGAGCTCGCCGACGCGCATGCCGGTGGCGAACATCGTCTCGATGATCGCCAGGTTGCGGATGGCGAGGAAGTCGTCGCGCAGCTCGCGTGCTCGGACGGCTTCGCGCAGGATCGCCGACACTTCCTCGATGCTCAGGAAATTGGGCAGGACTCGCGACGCGGCGAGCTCGATCTTCAGGCCTGACATCGGGCTGTACGGGATGACGCGGCGGCGGACCCAGTAGGCGAAGAAGCAGCGGACCGAGGCGAGCTTACGGCGGATCGATGCGGTCTTGTAGCCGCGGCCTTTCAGCGCGGCGGCCCACTCCTCGATCAGCTCGGGGCGGATCGACGAGAGCCGTTTCTTCGATCGGGCGAAGGCGCGGAACTGCGCGAGGTCGAGGGTGTACGCGGTGAGCGTCTTCGGACTCCGCTCGTTCGTCGCGAAGTAGCCGCCGAGGAATTGAGCGACCGCTTCGTCGAGCGTCAACCGCCGCGCCTGCACCACCCCTGCACTTTAGCCGGATGCCGCCTTACCTCGGTCCATACGGCTGGACGACGGGAATGATGGAAGGGCTACACCACGTAGAAAATTTGACCTTCACGGCGCGCCGAGGGAGGCTTTTTGGCGGAGGTGGTTGATGAACGAAATCGTGTTGCGCGACCTGTCGAACGACATTCAGGAGCTGATCGTGGAGCGGGCGAAGAAGGAAGACGTTGATGAAGCGCATGCCGTGATCGAAATCCTGCACGACGCGGCCATCGAGCGCATCGTGGAGCACGACATGGCGATCATTCGCGCCGGATGGCAGGAGGATGGAGTGGAAGAGCGAGAGCCCGCGCGGCGGCGAATCTGTATCACGGTCGATGTCTGACCGTGTCGATGCTGCGCCCCGAGGGGAGGTTGCAGAGGCTTATCGTGCAAGCCGGCTGACTTGCCGTGCAGCGCAGCTTCGCGCTCGGAATCACGGGCGAGGGCGCCCTGCCCCCGCCGCACGCCGACGCTCGGAGGCGGAAATTTTGGGGTGGGCGGGTAGGGAAAAGTCCTCCGGCGTCACTCCAATAACTGAGTCCAATCCCGGTTGCCATCACTCCAGTCGGAAATGATCGCTGTATCGAAAGATCGCAGAAGCGAGGCGTCTGCCGTATGACGAATCTGGATCACCTGGTCAATTTGACCCTCGCGGTCGTGCTGATCATCGGCGCGTATCAGTTCTATTTCTGGTGTCAGCGGCAGTCGAAATCGCGCGCACGCGTGTTTTCCTTCAGGCTGGACAACTCGATTCCACTCCAGCCGGTGTGGGTCTGGATCTACAGCGGCTTTTACTATCCCGCGATCATCGTCGTGGTCATGAGCGTCCGCGACCTGCGCCAATTCAACTACATGGCCTTCAGCTATCTCGTGCTGCTGGCGTTTCACATGATCGTGTTTCTGGTGTTCCCCGTCGAAGTGCCGCCGGAGTGGCGGCTTCACGAATCGAATCTCGGTTCCCCCTCCGGCAGGTTTCTCGCTCTGGTTCAGAGATTCGACGCCCGGAGCAACTGCTTCCCGAGTATGCATGTGAGCGTTGCGACACTCACGGCGTTCCACAGCGTCAGGAACATGCCCAGCGCGTTCATTCCGTCCGCCCTCTTCGTCATTCTCATCGCGGTGAGCTGCGTGCTGACCAAACAGCACTACCTGATCGATCTGCCGGCGGGCCTGCTCTGCGGATGGCTGAGCTTTCTCTTGTTTTTGCGTTTGTTATGACCGGCGCCCGTCGCCTGGCAGCGAATCTGTTCTTCGTGCTGCATTGCGCCTTTTCGCTGTTTGTCGTGTTCGGCGCTTTCCTCACCATCGTCAATCCGCGATGGATGTGGGCTCATCTTCCCGCCGTGCTCTGGACGTTCTGCATGAACGTTGCGGACTGGACCTGTCCCCTCACGACATGGGAAGAACGCTTCAGGAATCGCGCGGACCAGCCCGGGTCGCGCGGCTTCATCAGTCACTATCTCGGCCCGCTACTGGCCGCCAACGGCGAGCCGCGACGTCTCGAAATCGCCATTGGCGTTTCCCTCCTGATCTGGAACGTGCTGCTCTACGTCGTCCTTTTTCTAGCCCACCAGCTGCCGCTGTAACGCCGCCTGATCGAGGATCACGCGATGCTCCGCGATCTTCCCCCCGCGGAACGTGAGGATGTCGATGAGCTCGAACGAGATCGTGCGCTCGGTCGGGGGGACGCCGAGGAACTCGCCGCGGTGCGTGCCCTCGAACACTTTCCGCGTGGCGACTTTTTCTCCCTCGGCGATCTGCTCCTGCACGTGCACCTGCAGGTCGGGGAAGGCGGAGCGGAGGTAGCCGAAGAGCATCTTCACGCCGTCGCGCGTCGGGGGGACGCCGGGGAGCGGGGTGTGGTCGACGAAGTCATCGGCGAGGAGCTCGTCGACGACCTCGAGCCTTCCATTTGACTGCGCTTCGTCGATCAGGCGGAGGACGAGAGCTTTGTTCGTTTCTGACATGTATCAAGGTACGGGCGCCGACCGGGGTCGGATTTTGCATCTGCCTCAGGACCTTCTGATGGATCCACGGGAGAGGAGTGAAGAGCGGAGCGAGCGGCGCCTGCGCGTGCTCGTGATCGACGACGACGACACGTCGCGGGAAGAGATGACGCGTCTCGCCTCGCGACAGGGGACGGTCATGATGGCCGCGGCGACCGGTCTGCAGGGTGTAGCGAAGGCGCAGCGCGAGCATCCCGACGTCATCCTGCTCGACATGATGATGCCCGGCGTCGGCGGACACGAGACGCTCGCCCGCCTGCGCGCCGATGCGTCGACGGCGACGATCCCGGTCATCGTCGTGACGTCGCATTTCATCAACGATGACGAGCGCCGGCAGATCCTGACGCGCGCGTCGTCTGTCCTCTATCGCAACGATCTGTCGCGCGAAGCGGTCACGAACGCGATCGACATCGCCACGCGCCGCTAGCGCGCCAGGTGCGACGCCACCGTTTTCCCCAGCTCTGGCAGATCGAGCGGTTTGCGAAACACGCCGCGCACGAGCTGCGGATAGCGTCCCTGCAGCGAGCTCTTCGGCAGGTCGCCCGGCGGTGTCGCGGTGATGACGAGCACGGCCGGCGGCTCATCGAACGAGCGGATCGAGTCGTCGCTCATCATTGCCTCGAGCGAGTTGAGAAAATCGACGCCGCTCATCTTCGGCATGACGACGTCGAGCACGATGACGTGATAGCGATTGAGAGCGATCTGATGCAGCGCCTCGACGCCGTCGCGCGCGCTGTCGACGCTCACGTGCCCGAGTCCGAAGTACTCGACCAGCAATTTACGGATGGTGTCGTCATCGTCAACGACGAGGACGCTGAAGTTGCTCATACAATCCCGACCCCATGCCCTTCGAATTCGGTGCCGATGTGCTCCACGACTTCGATCGCGCGATCGCGCACGAGTGGATCGAGACGAACGGCCTCGGCGGCTGGGCCTCGTCGACGATCGTCGGCGCGAACACGCGGCGCTATCACGGACTGCTCGTGGCCGGTTCGCGTACGCGCTCGGAGCGCTGGGTGCTGGTGTCGAAGATCGACGAGCTGCTGGTCATCGGCGATGAGCGCTACGAGCTCGGCTGCAATCGCTATCCCGGCGTTGTCTCCCCCCTCGGCTTCGAATGGATGACGTCGTTCCGCCGCGATCTCTTGCCCCAATTCGAATACGAGGCGGGCGGCGTGCGGCTGCGCAAGACGATCGTCTGTCCGCGCGGCGAGAACACGACGATCGTCGTGTACGAGGTGCTCGACGCGCCGGCTAAATTCGAGATGCGGCTGCGGCCGCTTCTCGCCAATCGCGATTTCCATTCGCTGATGAAGAAGAGCGATACGTGGGTCGCGCCGGTGATCACGATCGACGTGCCGGGCGCGACGTTCGCGCCGTGGCCCGACTGGTACTACAACTTCGAATACGACGTGGAGAAGGAGCGCGGACTCGACTTCACCGAGGACCTCTACACGCCGGGCGAGTACGTCGTGCAGCTCGAGGCGGGGGCGCGGCTCGCGGTGGTGTTGAGCGCGGAAGGGGAGCGCGATGCGGAGGCGCTGATCGAGCGGGAGCGCGCGCGTCGTGAGGCGTGCGCGGAGCCGGCGCGCGATGACGTCGAACGGACGCTCCTGCTCGCGGCCGATCAATTCATCATCGATCGGACAGGCGAGGGCGCCTGTCCTACACACGGGATCATCGCTGGCTATCACTGGTTCGGCGAATGGGGACGCGACGCGATGATCTCGATCCCCGGACTTTGCAGCGCGGACGACGCGCGCGAGGTGCTGCGGCGATTCGTCTCCGTCGCCGATCGCGGGATGATTCCGAATCGCTTCCCCGAGGGGAGCGACGTGCCGGAGTACAACTCGGTCGACGCCGCGCTCTGGTTTTTCATCGCGGTGTGGTCGTTGCGCGACGCCGAGCTCGTGCCGCAGTTGCTCGACATGATCGAGTGGCTCGATCGCGGCACGCGCTACAACATCCACGTCGACGAAGACGGCCTGCTCTTCGCCGGCGCGGGCGGCATGCAGCTGACGTGGATGGACGCGAAGGTCGGCGACTGGGTCGTGACGCCGCGGCGCGGGAAGCCGGTCGAAGTGAACGCGCTCTGGTACAACGCGCTCTGCATCACGGCCGAGCTGACGAACGACGACGCGATGCGCGAGCGCGCGGAATCGGTGAAGCAGCGCTTCATCGAAGTCTTCTGGAATCCATCGGCGTCGTGCTGCTACGACGTCGTCGAAGGGGCGATGCGCGATGGCTCGATTCGTCCCAATCAGCTCTTCGCGCTGTCGCTGCCGTTTCCGCTGATCGAGGGCGAGCGCGCGGAGAGCATCCTGCGCGTCTGCGAGGAAAAACTGCTGACGCCGTACGGCCTGCGCACGCTGTCGCCCGACGACAGTCGTTATCGCGGCATCGCGACCGGTCCGCCGGAGGAGCGCGATGCGGCGTATCACCAGGGGACGGTGTGGCCGTGGCTGATCGGCGCGTACGCGGATGCGGTGCAGCGTGTGCGCGGAGAACGTCCGGAGTTCCCCGCGCTGATCGCGCACCTCGCCGACGCCGGCCTCGGATCGATCTCCGAGGTCTTCGACGGCGATCCGCCGCACGCGCCGCGCGGTTGCATCGCGCAGGCGTGGAGCGTGGCGGAGCTGCTACGCGTTTACCGCGGCGGCCGTTGATCGCGCGTCTGCATCATCTGCGCAATTACGCTCACCGCGATCTCATACGGATTGCTGCTCCCGATCTCCAGTCCGATGGGGCAGTAGAACGCGCGTTGTGCTTCCTCCGGCAGGCCCGCTTCCTCCACGTCGCGGCGCAGGATCACCGCTTTCGAGTGGCTGCCGATTGCGCCGAGGTAGGGGAACTTCCGCGTGCGGAGGATCTCGAGCAGGATCGGCTTGTCGGTGGTGTGGCCCATCGTCATCAGCACGACGAACGCGTCGTCGGGAATCGTGGCGACCATCGACGGCATGTCGGTGCTGTGGACCGCCGTCAGTTTCGGCGACGCCGGCAGACGCTCGAGCCACTCGGGACGCGGATCGATCACGGTCAGGTGGCAATCAAAATGGACGAGCAGCGTGGCGAGGGCCTGGGCGACATGTCCGGCGCCGAAGATCACGATCCGCCAGCGTCCCGCGTTGTGAGCCTCGAAGTAGAGCTTCACGATTCCGCCGCACGTCATGCCGACGTCTTTGTTGAGGTTCCACTGCACGAACTGCGTGGTCTCGGCGAGCTCGCCGCGCAACATCCGCTGCGCTTCGGCGATGGCCTTCGTCTCGACCTTGCCGCCGCCGACGGTCCCGTGCCGCAGCCCCTCGGCGGTGACGATCATCTTCGCGCCGCGGTCCTGCGGAACGCTTCCCATCGTGTCGACGACGGTGACGGTGACGAGCGGCACCTCGGCCGCCATCAGTTCATTGAGGACTTCGAAGAAAGTGGCCATCACGTCACGATAACGTTGAGGAGCACCTGCCGCTTCTCGACGCGCGCAACTTGCAGCGCGGCGCGGATCGCCGCGGGAAGCTCGCGCGGATTGTCGACACGCATCCCGGTCGCGCCGCACGCCTCGGCCACCTGCTCCGATTTCATCTGCGCGTCGGTGCTGAAGACAATCACGACGACCGGCAACTTCTTCGCGTTCGCCACGGCGTGCGTGGCGAGCGGCTCGCTCTCGCGATAGCTCTCGTCGCTCATGACGACGAGCATCGTCTGCTCGCGATTGGCGAGCTGTCCGCCGAGGGCCGCGCCGAAGACCCAGCCGGGAGCGGGGACGGAGAACCAGGAGTCGGCGAGGCGGCGCGGCACGAGCTGCGGATCGAGGTCGGAGTCGTTCCAGATCGTGACGCGGTCGTCGATCGCCTCGCCGATGCAGTACGACGCGAACTGCATGGTGATGTGCGGACGCGCGGCCTCGGCGATGGCGCGCGTCTGCGCCTGCTGCAGCACGCGGCGATGCTCCGAGGCGTACGCGGCGAGCCGTCCCGCGATCCGCTCGCGATCGGGACGCGACTTGTCGAGGCACGACGTGAGCCGGCGAATGGCGAGCGCCGGATGTCCGCCGAGATCGAAGCCGGTGCGGATGATCTTCGGCTCGTGCGAGAGGTTCGTGAACTCGGGATGCCACGGCTCCTCGCATTCGATGACGACGATGGCGTCGGCGTACTTCACGAAGGCCGAGGTGTTGAAGCCGAGGTGCAGCGAGTGCTGCGTGGGGAAATTGAAGAAGGCGCGCTCGCTCGACTCGACGATGGCGATGCCGTGACGTTGCGCGAGCTGCACGAGCGCCTCGGGGCCGCCGCGATGACGTCCGAGCTCGCCGGTGATGATCAGCGGACGTTGCGCCGCGGCGATCACACGCGCCGCGCGCTCGACGGAATCGGACGAAGGCTCGGTGACCGGTCCGAGCTCGGGAATCATCGCCACTTTCGGCGACGACTTCGTCACCGCGGTCTGCACGCGTCCCGAGATCAGGCGATGCCCCTGGGCCATGGCGATGGCGACGTCGTCGTGCGGTACGAGCACGGAATCGCCGGTCGCCTCGCGCGAGACGGAGGTCGAGATGAACGAGCGCGAGTGATAGCGCGTGATCGACGGGAGCAGCTTCTGCGTCTCGATCGCACGCGCGCGCAGCAGGTGCGACCACAACGCGCGGGTGAAGGCGCGCGGGTCGTCGACGTCGATGGCGATCAGCTGCGACGTCGGCACCGCGGCGTGCATCGCGGTGTGAAACGGATTCACGTTGAGCAGCAGGAGCGGGACGTCGATGAGCTCGAGTGCGCTGCGGTACTCGGCCGGATCGTCCGGTGCGGCGTCGATGAGGACGAGCGATTGCACGAGGTCGGAGCGGCGGAGGTAGAAGTCGAGTGCATCGGTGCCGCGCCCGACGAGATGCGCGCGCCGGAAGCCGCACTCTTCGATCTGCGACGGCTGACCTTCCGCGACGCAGTAGCGGTCGGCGAGCGCGTCCAGCACCTGATCGCCGGGCGGCGTCAGGAAGAGGACGAGCTCGTCGCCCAGACCTTTCACCAACCCATCCGTTCGCGCAACGACGTGATGTGTGCGACGTGATGGCGGCCGTGCCACTCGTAGAGCGCGAGCAGCCAGTCGAGCGAGCGGACGCCGTGCTCGGGATGATTGAAGGTGCGCTGGAAGTCTTCGTCCTTCATCGCGTTCCACAAGCCGACCCAGCGCGCGTGCAGCGATTCGAGCAGCGTGAGCGAGACGTCGGTCGGCGTCATGAAACTGTCGGGAAGCTGCGCCCACGCCGCCTCGTCGTATGGACGGATCGTCGGCTGGCTTTCTTCGCTCAGCGTGATCTTGAGGCGGCAGTAGGCGTTGAGGTGCGAGTCGGGGACGTGATGCACGACCTGCCGCGCGCTCCAGCCGCCGTCGCGGTACGGCGTGTCGAGCTGCGCGTCGCCGAGGCCGCTCACGGCCTCGCGCATGCGGGCGGGGGCGGCGGCGATGTGGGCGATGAATTCGCGGCGCTCGTCCGGCGTGAGGGTGTCGCGCCGTTCGAACGGTCCGATGGGATAGCGGGGGTCGGTCATTGCGCCTCCTTCGAGGCGCCAAATCTACAACGCAGCCACGGCGTCGCGATAGAAGCGCTTGATCGCGGCGACGTACTCGATCGCTTCCTGCGTGGCGTTCGGTCCGACTTTCGCCACGAGCTCGGGGCCGGCGTTGTACGCGGCGAGCGATTTCTCGACGTCGCCGTCGAAACGGTCGAGGAGCGAGGCGATGTACTTCGTGCCGGCGTAAACGTTCTGACGCGGATCGAACGAATCGCTGACGCCGAGGGCACGCGCGGTGCGCGGCATGAGCTGCATCACGCCCTGCGCGCCGCGGCGCGAGACGGCGTTCGCGTCGAAGCGCGATTCACGGAAGGCCATGGCCGCGATGAGGTTCGGATCGACGCGATACTTCGCCGCGGCGTCGCCGATGATCTGCGCGAGGTAATGCGGCACAGGGACCGGGAAGGCGTTGACCGCAAGCGGCTTTGCGACGGTGGTCGAGGCAATGCCGGACGGGACAATGGCGAGCGTGGCGAGTGCGAGCACAGCGTTCCTGATCGTTTTCATGTGAGCCAATGAAAACAATCAGGAGACGCAGGGATTTCGTGCGGAGCTCGCCTAGTCTTCCGGTCTCTTTGAGCCCATGTTGTCCTGGTCCGAGGGCTTCTCCGAGCCGAGCGATTCGTGGCCGGAGCGGCCTGCGCCCATGTGTCCGCCAGTCGGCCGCTCGTCCTTGGCGGGCTTGTCGTGGTCGGCGTGGCGTGCGTCGTTGCGGTTGTTCATACCCGTATCAGGTAGCAGACAGCAGGCCAAGTCCGAGCTATATTCGCCGCACGCATGAGCTACCTCCTTCGTGACTGGCTGAACCTCTGCCTCCGCTGGTTCCACGTCTTCGCCGCGATCATGTGGGTGGGACAAACGTTCTTCTTCACCTGGCTCGACCGCCGCTTCCACAGCGGCGAGAAGAACGTCTGGATGGTGCACAGCGGAGGGTTCTACATCGTCGACAAGCAGAAGGTGCCGGAGCTGCGCGATCAGACGCTGCACTGGTTCCGCTGGGAGGCGGCGCTGACGTGGATGAGCGGCATCGCGCTGCTGATCCTCGTCTATTACACCGGCGGCATCATGACGACGTGGACGCAGATCGGCATCAGCGTCGCCGCGATCATCGTCGGCTGGCTGATCTACGACCTGATGTGGATCTCGCCGCTGGCGAAGAACGAAGTCGCCGGCGCGGCGGTGTCGTACGTGCTGCTCGTCGGCGCGATCTACGGCGCGACGCGCGTCTTCGACGGCCGCGCCGCGTACATGCAGATCGGCGCGATGCTCGGCACGTTCATGGCCGCGAACGTCTGGATGCGCATCCTCCCCGCGCAGCGGCAGCTCATCGCCGCCACGCGCGCCGGTCAACCCGCGGACATGACGCTCGCCGATCGCGCGAAGAACCGCTCGAAACACAACACGTTCATCGTCCTCCCCGTGGTGCTCATCATGCTGAGCAATCACTTCCCGGTCGCGACGTACAGCTACAGCTGGATCCTGCTGTCGGTGCTGGTGCTGGTGGGATGGGTCGTGGCGAAATTGATTCGGGAGCATTGATGCGTCTGACACAGAACGAAATCGACAACGCGGCCGCGCCGCTCGAGCGCGCGCTCGTTCCCTTCACGCAGCGTTTCCCCGGCGACTCCGGCGCGCGGCAGCCGGTGCACACGGTGTACGGCGGCGCGCATCTGTTCAAGTCGGACACGACGGTGAAGCTCGGCGCGCTCGCGCTGCGCTCGCTCGACGAGTTCGCGCCCGACGCGCCGACGTTCGCGCACGCGATCGGCCTGGACGACACGCTCTCCGATCGGATCTACGCGCGCGTCCTCGAGAAGCTGAAGCGCGAGCCGGTCGAGGACTTCCGCATCGACTTCGAGGACGGCTACGGCAATCGTCCCGATGACGAAGAGGACGGCCACGCCGCGGCCGCGGCGACGGAAGTGGCGACGGGCCTGGCCAACGGCACGCTGCCGCCGTTCATCGGCATCCGCATCAAGCCGTTCACGCAGGAGCTGATGCGCCGCTCGGTGCGCACGCTCGACATCTTCCTCACCACGCTGATCGAGAAAGCGGGGAAGCTCCCGCCCTGGTTCGTCGTCACGCTGCCGAAGATCCAGTTGCCGGAGCAGGTGACGATGCTGGCCGATCTCTACGACACGCTCGAGCCGCGCCTCGGGCTTTCGGCCGGCGCGCTGAGGCTCGAGTTCATGATCGAGACGACGCAGTCGATCCTGAGCGAGAACGGCGTCTCCAATCTGCCGCTCTTCCTGCAGGCCGCGCGCGGCAAGGCGGTGGCCGCGCACTTCGGGACGTACGACTACACGGCGAGCTGCAACATCACCGCGGCGCATCAGCGGATGGACCATCCGGCGTGCGATTTCGCGCGGCACATGATGCAGGTGGCATACGCCGGCACCGGACTCTGGCTCTCCGACGGCGCGACGAACATCATGCCGATCGCGCCGCACAAGGGGGCGAGCCTCAGCGCGGAGCAGATCGCGGAAAACCGCAACGTCGTTCATCGCGCGTGGCGGCTGCATGTCGATCACATCGAGCACTCATTGATCAACGCCTACTACCAGGGCTGGGACCTCAACCCCGCGCAGCTGCCGACGCGCTACGCGGCGGTCTACTCGTTCTTTCTCCAGGGCGCCGCGGCGGCGACGGAGCGGCTGCGCAATTTCATCGAGAAGGCGGGCCAGGCGACGCTCGTCGGCGACGTGTTCGACGACGCCGCGACGGGACAGGGGCTGCTGAACTACTTCCTGCGTGCGCTGAACTGCGGCGCGATCACGGAGGAAGAAGCGCTGGCGACGGGACTCACGCTCGACGAGCTGCGGAGCAGGTCGTTCGTGAAGATCATGAAGGGGCGGCGGGAGGCACGAGCTTAGCGATCACGAATCCCGCGAGCAGCCACCCGACCAGCTCGGTGATCATCTCGCCGAGCACGTACAGCGGCGGGAAGCCGTACCAGATCCAGTAGCTGAACGACAGCGACACGGTGGCGAAGACCGCCAGCAAGGCGATGGCGATCGCGCGGCGCATCATCGTCCCGACCATCATCGCGGCGAGGATCGCGGCGATGTACGCGGCGATGATGTTGGTCACCAGCTCCGACACGAGCTGCCGCGGAAACTTATCCTCGCCCGGACCGGCGTTGATGATGAGCAGTCCGTTCGGGCCCTGCTTGAATTTCGCCTCCCACTCCGGCGTCGGCTCCTTCGACATGTCGAGACCGGGGAACATGTACATCCCCGACTTCGGCACGTTCGCGCGAAGGGACGCGAGCACCGGTTCTTCGTTCGTCATGGTGCTCAGGCCCATGGCGCCGAGGGGAGTGAACATGTGGGAGATCGCGCTCCAGATGAAAACAACGAGTCCGCCGAGGATTGCCGCCAGGATGATTCGCTTCATCAGCTCCCCCTGTAGGTCGAGTATCCGAATGGACTAACGAGTAGAGGGACATGATAGTGCTGCGCGGGGTCGCGCACTTCGAATGTAATCGTGACCACGGGGAAGAACGTCTCTCCCTTGAAGTACTCGCCGGTCTCAAAGGTGATGCGATAGACGCCGCTGTCGGGCTGCTCGATGAGCCGCAGGCGGCCGTCCTCGTTGGTCTTCCCGTGACAGACGACGTCGAAGCCGCCGCGATCGAATTCGAGCGCGATCTTCACGTTGGCCGCGGGCCGGCCGGTCGATGTGTCGAGGACGTGCGTGGAGATGCCCATCAGCTCACCAGCTTCTGCAACCGTAGATGCATGATCTTCCGCTGCTCCTCGGCCGCGATGCGGAGCTCCTTCGCCGGCTCGTTGCCCAGCCGTTCCAGACACAAACTCAACATCTCCTCGGCCGACTTGCCGGTCGCGCAGACGATGTAGATGTGGCCGAAGCGCTCTTCGTACGCGCGGTTCGCGTCGGCGAGTTGCTGCATGGTTTGTTCGGCGGCGGAGCGTACGCCGCTCTGCTCCTGCGCCGACCACGCGCCGCCTTTTTTCTCGCCGATGCGCGGATGCGCGGCGAATGCTTCGCGCCAGTCGGCTTCGCTGAGCGAGGACCAGATCTCGTCCGACGTCGCGAACGCGTCCTTCATCGGACGCGCGTCGAGCATCCGCTGAACCCATCGCGACGATCCGCAGACGCGGCGCAGCAGGGTCTCGTCGGCGAGCGTGTTGACGTGCTGCGTGATCATCGCCCGGCGGCCCGCCTCGGTTGCCAGTCCGTAGACGCGCATGCGGGCGACGCCGCCGTCGGGGTAGACGGTCAGGCGGATGTGCGTCGCCGTGGCGTCAACGTCGAAGATGTGACGCGTGTCGGCGAGCATCTTCGTGCGCGGCATGATCTCGGTCCACGAATCGCCGTCGCGCGACGCCTCGAGCGACGCGGTGTCGGGAAAGTTTCCTTTGAACCAGCTCGTGTCGAGCTCGATGCGCCTCACGTGCGCCTCGCACGCGAGCTGAACGATCACCCAATCTTTGTGACCCGCGCCGCGGCTGCGCTTCGTCTCCCAGCCGTCGCTCATGTTGAACGCGCGGCCCGGCATGATCAGGTTGTGCTTCGGGCCGAAGAACATGTCGCTGCAGGTGAGCACCTGGCCGCCATGTTCGATGGCCGCGAGATCGAGCGGATGATCGAGCCCGCCTTCGCGATGCCAGTCGGGGACGACCTCGCCGTGCACGCGCAGCCGCGCGACGCCGCCGTCGGGGTAGATGTGAAAGCGGAGGTGCGTCCAGGCGAGCGGCGAGTCGATGGCGAAGTCGTTCTGCGAATCGCCCTTCAGCGCGGACTTCGGGAGGATCTCCGTCCAGTTCGTGAGCTGCTCGTGCGGTGTCTCCGGCTTCGCGACGGTACCCTCGATCGAACAGTCCGAGGGGTAGTTGCCGCGGAAGAACGCGGTGTCGACGACCACGCCGCGGATCACGCCCGGCGCGCCGAGGCGGATGATCGCGTAGTCGTGTCCCTCGACGCGTTTGCGCCGCGACTCCCAGCCGTCCATCCACTTGCCGCGATCGGTGTACTCATGTTCCTTCCAGATCGCTGCGGGCTGCTTGAGGAGATTTTCTTTTTCGGCGAAGTAATCGTCCGTCGCGTAGAGGACGGAGCCGCCGAGGCGCTCGGAAGCGAGGTCGACGAGGTCGCGGAAAGTCACTTGCGGATCCATTCTCCGATCGTTGCGTCTCCCGCCAGCCGGCCGCGGACGTACGTTGCCTTCACCACGCCGTACAGCTCATGCCCCGCATACGGCGTGACTTTGTGGCGATGCTCGATCATCGACGGCTCGACGCGGAAGCGTTCCTGGGGATCGAAGACCACGAGGTCGGCATCATATCCGGCGGCGAGCTTCCCCTTGCGGTGGTCGATGCCGGCGAGGTGCGCCGGGCCTTCGCTCATCAGTTTCGAGATCGCCTCGAGGCGGATGCCTCGTTTGCGCGCTTCGGTCCAGACGATCGGCAGCGCGAATTGCAGCGACGAGATGCCGCCCCATGCGTGCGCGAAGTTTCCTTCGCCGAGCTTCTTCAGCTCGGGCGTGCATGGCGAGTGATCGCTGACGATGGCGGTGATCAGCTCGTCGCTGATGCCGCGCCAGAGCTGCTCGCGGTTCTCATGCTCGCGGATCGGCGGCGCACATTTGTATTGCGGCGCACCGTCGGGAATCGACTCGGCGTCGAAGTAGAGGTAGTGCGGCGTGGTTTCCGCGGTGAGCGCGATGCGCGCGTCCTGCGCGCGGCGGAGCGTGTCGAGTCCGCCGGCGGAGGAGAGGTGGACGATGTGCGCGCGCGCGCCGCTCTTCGCGGTGCTGTGCGACACGAGCTCGATCGCCGCGTCCTCCGCGCTGCGCGGCCGCGACGCGAGGTAGCTCGCGTACATGCGTGGATCGCCGGTGACGTCGTGCACGTGCTCCGGCAGCTCCGCGTGCACGAGCAGCGGCGCGTTGGTGTCGCGCATCGCGTCGAGCGCGAGCTTCAGGCCGTTCGCGTCGAGGTTGCCGAACTCCGGGACGCCGCTGTCGACGAGGAAGCATTTGAAGCCGACCGCGCCGTGCCCGAGCATGTCGCGCAGTTGCGGCGCGTTCCCCGGCACCGCGCCGCCCCACAACGCGACGTCGACGCGCAGCTTCCCTTCCATCGCCTCGGCCTTGCGCATCAACGCATCGACGGATGTCGTCGGCGGGATCGAGTTCAGCGGCATGTCGACGATCGTCGTCACGCCGCCCGCCGCCGCCGCCCGTGTCGCGGTCTCGAAGCCTTCCCACTCCGTGCGTCCCGGTTCGTTGACGTGGACGTGAGAGTCGACGACGCCGGGCATGATGGTGAGGTCGCCGTAATCGGTGACGTCGCCTTCGACGTCATCGAAATGAGAGATGCGATCGATGCGGCCGTTGCTGATGTGGATCGACGCGGCGCCGAAACCGAGGACGTTCTGAGAGCGGAGGATCATGCGGATGCGAGCTGGGGCTGTTCGCGGGTTGCGTAGGCCGTCAATCGCATCAGAATTTCCTCCCCCGTCGCCGGCGCGTTGATCTTCGGGATCTCGCCGCCGCTCACGAACCGCAGCGCGTTCTTCACCGCCATGAACACGGAGATGCCGAGGAGGAGCGGCGGCTCGCCGACCGCCTTGCTGCCGCGGATGTTCACGGTGTTCTCCTCGTTCACGATGGTGTCCACATTGAACACCTCGGGGAGGTCGCCGATGTTCGGGATCTTGTACGTCGTCGGCGAGTGCGACAGCAGCTCACCGTTCGGCGCGAAGCGCAGCTCCTCGTTGGTCAGCCAGCCGGTGCCCTGCACGAACGCGCCGGTGATCTGGCCGCGGTCGATGCCGGGGTTGATCGACTTGCCGATGTCCATCAACAGATCGCTGCGCACGATGCGCATCGCGCCGGTGAAGCGATCGATCTCCACCTCGGACACGGCCGCGCCCTGCGTGAAGTAGAGGAACGGCGAGCCGACGCCGCTGTCGGCGTCCCAGTCGATGCCTTTCGTCGAGTAGAACCCGCGCTCGCCGAGGGAGACGCGCTCGAGGTACGACATGCGGACGAGCTCGCGCCACGCGTACCGCTGGCCCGGATCGCGGTCGTCGTAGACGTGACCGTCGACGAACACGATGTGCGAGCTGTCTTCGCGATTGAGGTTCGCCGCCGCGACCTGCGCCATCCGCTCGCGGATGCGCTCACACGCGTCGACCGCCGCGCTGCCGTTCATGTCGGCGGCGCTCGAGGCCGCGGTGGCGGAGGTGTTGTTGTTCTTCTCCGTCGACGTGATCATCACGATCACGAGCTCGGGATCGATCCCGAATTCCTCGGCCACGAGCTGCTTGATCTTCGTGTTGACGCCCTGGCCCATCTCCGTCGCGCCGGTCGAGATCTGCACCGAGCCATCCATGTAGATGTTCACCAGCGCGTTCGCCTGGTTGAGGAACTTCGTGTTGAACGAGATCCCGAACTTCACGCCGGTGCAGGCGATGCCGCGCAGGTGCGTCTCGGACTTCGCGTTGAACGCGGCGACGTTCGCGACACGCGCGCGATAGTCGGAGCTCCGCTCGATGTCGTCGAAGAGCCGCGGCAGGACGTTGTTGCGGACGACCTGGCGGTACGGCGTGGTGTTGCGATCGTCGATGCCGTAGAGATTGCGGCGCCGGACGTCGAACGCGTCGATGCCGAGGTAGACCGCGATCTCTTCCAGGATGTTCTCCATCGTGACCGCGCCCTGCGGTCCGCCGAAGCCGCGGAAGGCGGTGTTCGGCGGGTAGTTCGTGCGGCAGGCCGCGCCGGTGATGTCGGCGTTCGCGATGAAGTAGGCGTTGTCGATGTGCGTCATCGCCCGCGCGAGGACGGCGGTGGAAAGGTCAGCGTACGCGCCGCCGTCGGAGTAGATGCCGGCGCGCAGCGCGGTGATCGTGCCGTCGCCGCGGAACGCAACCTTGTAGTCGTTCTGGAACGGATGACGTCCACCGGTGACGCGCATGTCGTCGTCCTTGTTGTAGACGATGCGCGCCTGGCGCTTCGTCTTCAGCGCGACGAGCGCGGCCATCGCGGCGGGATGCGTCGCCTGACACTCCTTGCCGCCGAAGCCGCCGCCCATCCGCTTGGTGAGGACGACGACCTTGTTGATCGGCAGGCCGAGGAGGTGGGCGATGACGTCCTGCACCTCGCTCGGGTTCTGCGTCGAGGAGTGGACGATCAGTTGATCGAACTCGCCGGGATAAGCGATCGCGGCCTGCGATTCGAGGTAGAAGTGATCCTGGCCGCCGTTGATCCAGGTGCCTTCGAGGATGTGTTCTGCATTCGCGAACGCGGCGTCGACGTCACCGCGGCGGATGTGGCGCACCGGTCCGATGAACTGCTGGCGGCGCTTCGCCTCGTCGATGGTGAAGACCGGCTCGAGCGGCTCGATGTCGCAGACGATCGCGTTCTTCGCCTCGCGGATCGCGTCGCGATTTTCCGCGGCGATGACGACGATTGGGTGTCCGATGAACGTGACCTCGTCCTCGGCGAGCAGCAGCTCGTCCTGGATGATCGCGCCGAATTTGTTGTGGTGCAGGTCGCGGTACGTGTAGAGCGCGACGACGCCCGGCACTTGCCGCGCCGCGTCGAGGTCGAGCGACTTGATCCGCCCATGCGCGACGGGCGAGAAGAAGAAGTCGACGATCAGCTCACCGCGCGCCGGAGGGATGTCGTCGATGTAGATCGACTCACCACTGACGTGACCGCGCGCGGAGTCGTGGGGGAGGTTCTTGCCGACGGTGGCCATCGGTTGATCAGTTTACCGTCACCGGATCTTCTTTGAGCGAACCGGCTTGCCGTCGCCGAAGTCGAACTCCATGGCCGTGACGGCGCCTCCTTCGCGCAGGAACCGGACGTCCGTGTCGCGCCACACCTTGGCGAAGAATTCGTGGTCCGAGAACGGGAACATCTCGGTTCGTTCGCCGCGCGGGGTATCGATGAACATGCGCGTGCCCTCGACTGTGATCGTGTAGGTGCGCTTCTCGTCGCGCCGGTACTCGCCGGCGTACGACGCGAGCAGAGCGGCGTCGAGCACGACCTGCTTCCACTTCGAGCGCGCGACGCGGTCGCTCAGCCACTTCTTCGTCGCCGCCTCCGAGACCGCCGTGCAGGGATCGTCGGAGTTGAAGACGAAATGCCGCAGGAACGAGCAGACGAATGGCTCCGTCTCCACGGCGTCGGGGAACCAGAACCCATCGCTCAGCGCTTCGCTGTTCGCGAGCAGGATCAGCGACAGATTCTTCGCAGGGACTTTCACGTAAAACGCGGAGAAGGCGGTGCCCCAGTTGCCGGAGTGATAGGCGATCCGCTCGCCGCGGTATTCGTCGGTGAACCAGCCGAGTCCGTACGGGAGCTTCTCGCCGGAATTCGAGACGAACGGCGTCCACGCGAGCTCCTGAGTCTTCGGCGCGAGCAGCACGTGGCGATCGAGGGCCGCGTCGTACTTTGCGAGATCGCGCACGGTCGAGAGCAGACCCGCCGCGGCTCCGATGTCGCGGGACGCTCTCCGTCATGCCGAGCGGGTCGAGAATCCGCTGTGCGAGCACCTGCCCGAACGTCACTCCGTACTTCTTCTCGCGGCAACATCTACGACGCGTTCGTCGGTGATCTTCGGCGACCACCTCGACGGCGCGTAGGGGGCGATCGGGTCGTCGAGCGAGAGCGTTCCCTGCTCCACCAGCTGCATCACCAGTGTCGAGCCGAACGTCTTCGTAACCGAGGCGACGTGGTAGAGCGTGTCGGGGGTGGCGGGGACGCGGTTCTCGAGGTCGGCGTATCCGAAGCCGCGCGTCCAGAGGATCTGCTGGTTCTGGACGATGGCGGCGGAGAGACCGGGGATGTGGAGCGTGTTGCGGATGTCGTCGACGTCTCGCTCGAACGTTGCGATGCGTTTCTGATCCGCCGATGCGCAAGCGACGAGCGTGAGAGCGAGCAGGGCGAGTGCGAGCGTTTTCATGGGCGCCTCCCGGAATAAGAGACGAATGGGAGGACTCGCCGTTAGCCGGCCTCGCTAATCGAATTCCGGGAGGCCGCCGTTGTCGCGGCGCGGACGGTAGATCAGCGTCTGCTCGACCACGACCTCGGGCTCGTCGATGAAGATCGATTCGATCGGCACGTCGAAGAGGCGGCCGAGCTTGAAGGCGAGTGTGAGACTCGGGTCGTAGCGGCCCTTCTCGATCGAGTTGACGGTTTGACGCGACACCTCGAGACGATCGGCGAGCTCCTGTTGCGACCACTCGCGTTCGGCCCTGAGGATGCGTAACCGGCTCTTCATGCTTTACATTATGGCAAGCAAGCTTGTCATTGTGTCAAGGATATCTTCCGCCATGAGCTCGGGTTGCTCCATCGCGGCGAAATGTCCACCCACCGGGAGCTCCTTCCATCGCTGCACGTTGTAGACCCGTTCGATCCACGATCGCGGCGGGAACGGCGCCTCGAGCGGGAAGCGCGCGATGGCGCACGGCGTGGTCAGGCGCTCGCCTTTTGCGAAGCGGAGCGGCGTCTTCGGCGACTCGAGGTAGAGGCGCATCGAGGAGGTGATGGTGTTGGTCGCCCAATAGATCGTGATGTTGGCGAGGATGTCGTCGAGCGCGACATTCGAGCGCGGGTCGGCCCACTCGCGGAACTTCTCCCAGATCCAGATGCCGAGTCCCGCGGGCGAGTCGGCGAGGGCGTAGCCGAGTGTGAGAGGACGGGTCCTGGCGACGAGTCCGTAGGCGTAGGACTCGGCGACCCACGTGTCGACATCGCGGAGGAACTGCTGCTCCTCCTCGGTCGGATCGTCGGCGTGCGGCGCGTACGAGCCGGGGATGTAGTTGAGATGCATCGCGGTGAGCCGCTCGGGATGATCGCGCGCGATCCAGGTCGAGACGCCGGCCCCCCAGTCGCCGCCCTGCACGGCGAAACGGTCGTAGCCGAGGCGCGTCATCAGGTCGCAGATCATTCGCGCGATCTCGCGATTCGAAACGCCGGGCGATGTCGGCAGATCGGAGAAGCCGAAGCCGGGGAGCGACGGGACGATCACGTCGAACGACTCGGTGAGCAGCGGGATGACACGCAGGAATTCGACGAACGATCCCGGCCAGCCGTGCAGCAGGACGATCGGCGGACGTCCGCTCTTCTCGTGGATGAAGTGGAGGCCGTCGATTTTGAAGTGATGGAAGGCGTTGATGCGCGCCTCGCATGCGCGCCAGTCGAAGTCGTCGCGCCAGTAGCGGATGAATTCCTTCGCATCGTCGAGCGGGACGCCGCCGGAATCGGTGACGCCGATCGGCCAGCGCGTGCCGGCGAGGCGGCGGCGGAGATCGTCGAGAGTCGCTGCGGGGACGCCGATCGAGTACGGCTGCATGTGGTAAGAGTACCGGCAGGCCATGCAGATCGGCTGCGCACAGATCGATTGCGAGATCGGCGACGTCGCCGCGAACGTCCGCAAGGTGCGCGACTTCGCGCAGCGCGCGCGTGCCGCGGGGTGCGAGCTGGTGGTCTTTCCGGAGATGGTCGACACGACGTGCGACATGGACGCCGCGCGGCGCTACGGATCGGTCTGGGACCGCGGACCGTTCGAGGAGCTGCAGTCGATCGCGGCGGAGACGTCGCTCTGCCTCGTCTGCGGGATGTCGGAGCGCGACGGCGACGATCTCTTTAACGCCGTCGCGGTCATCGGGCCCGACGGAAACCTGATCGCGCGCTACCGCAAGACGCACCTGATCACGACGGAGCCGTTCAGCGAGGATCGCGTCTTCACCGCCGGCGACTCGCTCTGCATGTTCACGTTCGGCGGGCTGAAGTTCGGCGTGATGGTCTGCTACGACCTGCGGTTCCCCGAGGTGGCGCGGTACTACGCGACGCATGACGCGGCGGCGATCGTGATGCCGTCGGCGTGGCCGTTGTCGCGCATCGCGCACTGGCGGACGCTGGTCGCCGCGCGGGCGATCGAGAACCAGCTCTACCTGGCGTGCGCGAACCGCACCGGTGTCGACCGCGAGGTCGTGTTCGGTGGGACGAGCACGATCGTCGATCCGTGGGGCGAGATCGTGGCCGCGGCGCCGGAGCGGGAGGAAGCGCTCGTCGCGGGGACGATCGACATCGATCGCGTGCGCGAGATCCGCGAGTACATGCCGGTGTTTCGACATCGGCGGCCGGATCTCTATTGACTGCGTTTTTCCGCAAACGATGAGGAGATCGAGATGACAAACGACGTGCCGCAGTTTTTCAGATTGAACGTGGAAGTGGGCGACCTCGACGCCGCGGCCGATTTCTATTCCAAGCTGCTCGACCTGCAGGGCCGCAGGCAGCCGGGCGCGCGCGTCTACTTCAACGCCGGTCCCGTTACGCTGCAGGTCGTTCAGGTGCAGCAGCCGCACACCGCGGCGAAAGCGCTCTACTTCACCGTGCAGGATCTCGAGGCCGCGTTCGAGCGCGCGAAGTCACTCGGCTGCCTGTCGCAGGAAAACGTGCACGACGCGCCGGGCGGCGGGATCGTCGTGCGCCCGTGGGGCGAGCGCTCGTTCTACGCGCTCGATCCGTGGGGAAATCCGTTGTGCTTCGTGGAGGCGGGGACGGTTTACACGGGGTGAAGCACTTCGTGGGCGAATTTCGCCATCACGTTTTCCGCGAGCTGCGCCCTGTACTCCGCCGAGCCGCGCACATCCGAGATCGGCTTCACCTCGTCGCGGGCGATGCGGCCGGCGTGCTTGAACACGTCGACCGTGATCGCCTTGCCGGCGAGGAATTCCTCGGTGCGCGGCAGACGCACCACCGTCGGTGCGACGCCGCCGTATGCGATCCAGGCCTTGGCGATGTGCGAGTCGACGGTGCTGAGGCGGATGGCGGCGGTGAAGGCCGAGATGTCGAGGTCGCGGCGGCGGCTCACCTTGTAGAGCTTCAGCGTGTCGCGGACGATCGGCACGCGGACGCGCGTGATGATCTCGCCGGCGCCGAGGTCGAACTGCTTGTAGCCGCGGTAGAAGGAATTGATCGCGACGTTGCGCTCGCCGCCGTTGATCTCCAGCGACGCATCCGCGACCAGCAGGTACGGCAGCGTGTCGCCGATCGGCGAGCCGTTCGCGATGTTGCCGACGAGCGTGCCGGCGTTCTTGATCTGCGGTGAGCCGAAGATCGAGAGGATCTTGAAGAGCTCGGGGATGCGCTCGCGGACGAAGGCCTCGAGCTCCGCGAGCGTGACGTTCGCGCCGGCGACGATCGCGCCGTCTTCCTCGCGCAGCTCCTTGAGCGACGCGATCTTCGCCAGTGAGAGCATCGCCGGCGCGCGATAGTTGCGCTTGTTGATCCAGACGCCGACGTCGGTGCCGCCCTGCACGATCGTCGCGTTCTGCTCTTTCCGGAACGCGATCGCTTCTTCGAGCGTCGCGGGGGCGAAGAAGTTGTCGATGCGCACCGAGTCGCGCGTTTCCAGCACCTCGGCGTAACGATCGCGCAGCTTCGCCGGCGACTCGACCTGCAGCGCCGCTTTGATGATCGGCTCGTAGCCGGTGCAGCGGCAGAGGTTCCCGACGAGCGCCTCGCGCGTCTGCTTCTCGTCGACGCGCTCGCATTTCTCGAACATCGCCGACATCGCCATGATGAAGCCGGGCGTGCAGTAACCGCACTGCGCGCCGTGGCAGGCGACCATCGACTCCTGCACCGGCGTCAGCTGTCCGTTCTCTTTCAATCCTTCGACGGTGACGATGCTCGCGCCGTCGAGCTGGAAGAGCGACTGGATGCAGGAGTTGATGGGGAGGAAGTCTTCGTCGCGCGAGTAGCGGATCAGCACCGTGCAGGCACCGCAGTCCCCCTCTTCGCAGACGATCTTCGTGCCGGTCGCGCCGAAGTCGTAGCGCAGGTAGTTCGAGAGGGTGGTGAAGACTTCACGGCCGCGAACGATGTGCTCGCGGCCGTTGATCAGGAGGCGGATGTGGTCGCGCATTGCGCTTATGGTCTGACGATCCCCGTGTAGGTGTCGGGGCGGCGATCTCTGAAGAACTGCCACGTGTTGCGCACTTCGCGGATCTTGTCGAAGTCGAGCTCCGCGGTGACGAGCGCGTCTTCATCGCGCTTGGCCATGGCGAGGAACTGGCCGCGCGGATCGACGAAGTAGCTCTGGCCGTAAAACTCGCCGATGTTCCAGGGGCCCTCGTATCCGACGCGGTTGATGGCGCCGACGAAGTAGCCGTTGGCGACGGCATGCGCCGGTTGCTCGAGCTTCCAGAGGTACTCCGAGAGTCCGGCCACGGTGGCCGACGGGTTGAACACGATCTCCGCGCCCGCGAGGCCGAGCTCGCGCGCGCCCTCGGGGAAGTGGCGGTCGTAGCAGATGTAGACGCCGACCTTGCCGTAGAGCGTGTTGAAGACCGGGTATCCGAGGTTGCCGGGACGGAAGTAGAACTTCTCCCAGAAACCGGGGGCGACGTGCGGGATGTGATTCTTGCGGTACTTGCCGAGGTAGGAGCCGTCGGCGTCGATCACGGCGGCGGTGTTGTAGTAGACGCCGGACGATTCCTCTTCATACAGCGGCACGACGATGACCATGCTGTACTTCTTCGCGTACTCCTGCATGAGCTTCGTGGTCGGGCCGTCGGGGATGTGCTCCACGGAGTCATACCAGCGCGTGTTCTGCTCGGCGCAGAAGTACGGGCCGGTGAAGATCTCCTGCATGCAGATCATCTGCACGCCTTCCCGCCCGGCCTGATCGAGATACTTGAGAGTGCGCTCGGTCTGCGCGTTGCGAATGGTCTCGAGGCTCTCGTCGGTGCTGGCCGCGAGCGACGTCTGGATCAATCCGGCTTTCACGATTCGGGACATGGATGGCTCCTCGGTGGGATGTGGCGAGAAAGCTTACCGCAAGTTCCGATTGCCCTATCTTCGGATTCGACACAATTTCAGTGTTACACTGAATTCGTGGCCCGAAAGAAAAACGTGACACTGACCATGTCCGAAGACATTCTGCGATTGGCGAGGCACCTCGCGGTGGAGCGCGGCGTTTCTCTTTCGAAGTTTCTCTCCGACCATCTGGAGACCATCGTCGCCCGCGATCAACGCTATGAAGACGCGCGTCGAACCGCCATCGCGCGGATGAGGCGCGGAGTCGACATCGGAATTGGCGATGAGGGCATACGGTGGACGCGGGATGAGCTTCATGAGCGTTGAGTTCGTCGACACGAATGTCATCGTCTACGCTCACGATCCCGCGGCGGTGAGGAAATCGCCCGTCGCGCGGCAGCTGCTGGAACGTCTCTGGGGCAGCAATTCGGGCGTCGTGAGCATTCAAGTGCTGCAGGAGCTCTACGTCGTCCTCACGCGGAAGGGACAAAGTCCTCTCACGCCGCGGCGCACCATCGAAATCGTCGAGGGTCTCGCGGAGTGGACCACGCACCGTCCGACAGCCGGCGATATCGTCGCCGCTGCCCGCCTGTCAGCGCGGCATCAGATCTCGTTCTGGGACGCGATGGTCGTTCGGTCAGCACTGCAGACGGGAGCGGAAATCCTCTGGACCGAGGACCTGCAGCACGGACAGAAAATCGAGTCCGTCGAGATCCGCAATCCCTTCGTCTGATCACCGCGGCGAGAACGCGTGGCCGCGTTTGAGGAACTGCCCCATCCCCGCCCGCCCAACATACTTCCCTTCCTCGATCACCACCTCGCCGCGCGACAGCACCGTCTTCGTCGCCCCCTTCACCTTCCAGCCCTCGTAGCAGGAGTAGTCGACGTTCATGTGGTGCGTCGCGGCGCTGATGGTGAATTCCTCATTGGGATCGAAGATCACGATGTCGGCGTCGGAGCCGACGGCGATCGTGCCTTTGCGGGGGAAGAGGCCGAAGATCTTCGCCGCGGAGGTCGACGTGATCTCCACGAAACGATTCAGTGAGATGCGGCCCTGCGCCACGCCGCCGTTGAAGACGAGTGACATGCGGTTCTCCACGCCCGGTCCGCCGTTCGGGATCTTCGAGAAATCGCCGCGGCCGAGCTCCTTCTGCTCCTTGAAGCAGAACGGACAGTGATCGGTCGACACCACCTGCAGGTCATTGAACTTCAGGCCGCGCCACAGCTTCTCCTGGTTCCACTGCTCGCGGATCGGCGGCGTCATCACCCACTTCGCGCCCTCGAAATCGGGTTTCTCGTAAACGCTGTAGTCGAGGAAGAGATACTGCGGACAGGTCTCGGCGAAGACCGACGTCCCCATGTCGCGGGCGCGCGTCACTTCTTCCAGCGCGTCATTGCAGCTGAGGTGGACGATGTAGACCGATGTCTCCGCGATCTCCGCCAGCGCGATCGCGCGATGCACGCCCTCGGCTTCCGCCTTCGTCGGCCGCGTCAGCGCGTGGTACTTCGGCTCGGTCTTTCCGTCGAGGATCGCCTGCTTGACGATCGCGTCGATCACCACGCCGTTCTCCGCGTGCATGCAGATCAGGCCGCCGTTGTTGCCGGCCATCTTCATCGCCTTGTAGATCGTCGCGTCGTCGACGAGGAAGACGCCGGGGTAGGCCATGAACAATTTGAAGCTGCTCACGCCCTCGTTGATCATCGACTTCATCTCCGGCAGGCGCTCGTCCGGGATGTCGGTGCAGATGAGGTGAAAACCGTAATCGATCGACGTCGTCCCCTCGGCCTTCGCATGCCACGCATCGACCGCCTGCGCCAGCGACTGCCCTTTGTACTGCACGGCGAAATCGATGATCGTCGTCGTGCCGCCGAACGCCGCGGCGCGCGTGCCGGTCTCGAACGTGTCGGAGGCCGACGTGCCGCCGAACGGCAGCTCCATGTGCGTGTGCGGATCGATGCCGCCGGGGATCACGAGGCGTCCCTTCGCGTCGATGACGCGGTCGGCTTCGACGCCTTCGAACGACTTCGCGATCGCGGCTATCTGGCCGTCTTCGATCAGGATGTCGGCGTTGTAGTCGTCAACAGCGGTGATAATGCGGCCGTTGCGAATCACTGTTTTCATGAGGCCGGATTGTAGTGCACAAGACCATTCTCCTTTTGCTGCTGCTCCCCGCGCTCGCCGCCTTCGCCGCTGATCCGACGCCGGCGTCGCTCGCGGCCACTCAATCGAACGACGAGCTCACCACCGGCCTGCAATCCGCCGACGTTCTGACGCGCGCCACCGCCGCCCGCGTGGCGATGCTCAACCGCGCGACGACGCTGCTGCCGCAGCTCCACGACACGCTCGCGCACGAGAACGACGGCATCGCCGCCCGCGAGGAAATCCGCGCGGTCGCTCTCCTCGGTGGTTCCGACGACGTCGCGTTCGCCGCGACGCAGAGCGCGAAGTGGCCCGCGGCGATGGACGACGCGCTGGCCGACGCCATCGCGCGGCACGGCACAGACGCGATCGACCTCTATCACGCGCATCTCGCGAAGTCGCGGATGACCACCCGCTCCGACTTCCTCCGCCAGGCGCTCTGGGCGCATCCGGAGCTGCTCCCGCTGACCGCGTCGCGCCTCCTCGGCTGGCACGATGCCGACGGCTGGCGCGATCTGCTGCGCATGGCCTTCGACTCCGCCGTCGCTCTTCCGGCGGGCGCGATGGCCGCGTCGGTCGACATGGCGGACGAAGAGATCCGCGTCGCATCGATCTGGTATCTCCTGCGCGGCTACGCCCAGGATCCGGCGGCCATTCGCGATCCGTTGCGCGCCGCGCTCCTCGCGCCGCGCGCCGAGGCGGCCGCCGATCGCGAGGACTTCGGCCGGGAGCTGCTGCGGCGGATGCTCGGCGAGGAGCGGAAGGACAACGACCGCTGGCTGAAGTTCCTCGCCACCGACGAAGCCGACCGGTTGTTGCAGAACGAATCGGAGAGCGTGCTGCAGTTCCTCACCGATGCCGAGTACCGCACGCGTCACAACCGCTGCGTCGTGCAATCGGCCGAATGCAAGATGCCGGAGAAGAGGTCGGGACATCCGATTCCTTCGCAGACAGTCGCCGAGCCGGCGTTCATTCTTCCCTCGCTGCTGCCGCCCGGTCTGGCCGATGCAGTGATGAGCGATGCGCGCTGCAACGGCGAATGGCTCGGCGTCGCTACCGCGACGGTCGACGGATCGGGCCGCGTGACGAAGCTCGATCTGAACAACGTCAACACCTCCGATCGTTGCCGCAAAGCCGCGGATCGGATCCTCCGCCTCTCGCTCGCCACACCGACATCGATCCGCAGCGCGAGCTCCGGGCCGGTGCTGATGGTGAAGGCGGCGAAGACGCCGCTCTGTCTCGACGAGCCGCCGGCCGACGTGCCGGCGCGACTGGTGCGCATCGGAGGAGAGGTGAAGGCGCCGATCGTCAAAAAGCGGGTCGAGCCGCGCTTCCCGCAGACCGCGCGGCAGGGGATGGTTGGGTGGGGGACGAATGTCCTCGTCGTCGTGGAGGCAGTGATCACGCGCGAGGGATGCGTGCGGAACCTGAGGCTGATGAAGCAGGCGCCGTTCGGCGAGATCAACGGCTCCGCGCTGCTTGCACTCTCGCAGTGGACGTTCGTTCCGGCGTACCTCGACGGCAAGCCGGTCGATGCGTTATTCAACCTGACGATCAACTTCAGGCTGAATTAGCGGAGATAATGCTCCCCGAATGGATCGCGAACGCCGCAAAGCCGAACGCTCGACGCTTCCCGATCCGTTGCCGGTGCGCATCGGCCAGACCACCGGCCGCATCGTCGATCTCAGCCCGATCGGCGCGCGCGTCGAGCACGAGGACAAGCTGACCGTCGGCGCGCTCGTCGATCTCGAGCTGCAGGGCGTGCGCTTCAAGGGACGCGTAGCGCGCTCCGAGATCTCCGGACGCAAAGGGGGCACGCTCGTCTACCAGAGCGGCATTCACTTTCCGGAGCTCGAACCCGAAGTGAGCGGGGTGATCGCCTCGATTCTTCGCGGCGGACAGGAGGCGCAGCCGGCGGCACCGGCACCGGAGCCGCCTGTCGTTGCACCGTCGCCCGCGCCCCCCGCGAAACGCGGCGGCGGCAGCATGTTCCTCCCGGTCGACGACGAAGAGACGATGCCCTACATCATGCTTCGCTTCCGCGACCGCCGCTGGTCGAAGCACTACACCGCGACGCCGCAGCAGCCGGACGACGGCCTCACGATCAGCCGCGACCAGGCAGCCGAGATCGACATGCTGCAGCGGACGTACGAGACGGCGGATCCGGAGACGCGGCGCATGATGCGCATCGCGATGGCGGCCCAGCTTGGTGGCTGAGCTGCTGCTGCCGGTCGACTATCTCGAGGAACTGCCTGCCGACCCGCGCGGCGTCGCGCCGCTGCCGATGCGCCAGCTCGGCGCCTCACCTCTGCACGAGGTCTGGCGCAGCAGCGATATCTACTTCGGCACGTACTTCAGCGGCGAGGACGACGACATCGAGCGCGCCGCGCGCATCGCGTACGACGAGATCCTCCGCACGACACGCGAGCGCGGCTATCCGCATCTGCTGCGCGTCTGGAATCACGTGCGCGACATCAACGAAGGAGCAGGGGAGTCGGAGCGCTACAAGCGTTTCTGCGCCGGACGCCACGACGCGTTCGACGCGGCGCAATGGGGCAACGGCCGCCTCCCCGCGGCGAGCGCGGTCGGCATCCACCGGCGCGGCCTGCACATCTACTACCTCGCGGCGCAGACGCCGGGCCGGCAGATCGAGAATCCGCGGCAGGTCAGCGCCTACGACTATCCCGAGCAGTACGGCCGCCGCAGTCCGTCGTTCGCGCGAGCCACGGTGTTCAACGGCATGCTCTTCCTCGCCGGGACGTCGAGCATCGTCGGACACGAGACGATGCACGCCGGCGACATTCGCGCGCAGCTCGACGAGACGCTGCTCAACATCGAGACGATTGTCCGCGCCGCCGGCTGCCGCGGCCTCGGCGACCTCACGCACGTGAAGCTCTACCTACGCAATGCGGCCGATGTGGAGATCGCGAACGCGTTACGCGCGGCGGTTCCGCGGGCCAGGCTGCTCGTGCTCGAAGCCGACATCTGCCGGCGGGAGCTGCTGCTGGAGATCGAGGCGGTGGGTCACTTGTCATCCTGAGGCGCGGAGACGCCGAAGGACCCGTACCAGTCAGCGGCCAGATCGTTCCACTCGGGATTCATCGTGGCGATCAGCGCTTCCTTCTTGATGCGCAGCCAGCCCTTGATCTGCTTTTCGCGCGCGATGGCCTGGCGGACATCGGAGAACTCTTCGAAGTAGATCAGCCGATCGCAGTTGTACTTTTTCGTGAAGCCCGGGATGGCGTGCTGCTTGTGCTCCCACACGCGCCGTTCGAGCGAGTTCGTGAAGCCCGTGTAAAGGACGGTTTTGTTCTTATTGGTCAGGATGTAGACGTAGAAGATGCGCACGGTTGCTACGGGTCCTTCGCCGTCTGCGCGGCTCAGGATGACAGGGTGACCGGCTGTGCGTAGCCTTCCACCTCTTCGTATCCGCCGTGGTAGTCGCGCGTTTCCGGTCTCTTGATCTGCGAGTGCGCCACGATGCGGTCGCGGCGGATGCCGCGGATGTCCTCGAGTCGCGACCAGCCCTTATCGGCGTGCTTCTCGAAGAAGTCGTTCATCCCCGACAGCAGGTTGCGGATCACGTTCGGTCCGATTGCGGAGTCGAGCATCGCGGCGGTGCAGACCTGCACGGTGCCGCATCCGAGGAGGATGTAGTTGAGGGCATGGGCAAACGTCGAGACGCCGCCGATGCCGGAGAACTCCTTGTCCGGGAACTTCGTCGTCATCTGCGCGACCTTGGCCATGGCCAGCGGGAGGATCGCCGGGCCGCCGAGGCCGCCGGGGGAGACGAAGCCTTCGACGTTCATCTCGAACTCGAGCGTGTCGGGATCGATCAGCGGGAGCGACGGCCAGGTGTTCGACGTCACGATCGCGTTCGCGCCGCCGAGGAATGTGGCCTCGGCTTCGATCACGATGTTCGACGTCGCGGGCGTCAGCTTCACCCAGACCGGGATCTTCGCCACTTCCTTCACCGCCATCGTCACGACCGAGCAGAGCACCTTGTCCTTGCCGACGTTCGAGCCCATGTCGACGCGGTCCATATGCGGGCAGGAGAAATTCAGCTCCAGGCCGTCGACCCCTTCGTCCTGACACGCCTTGGCCAGCGTCTGCCAGTTGTGCAGTTCCTTGTCGTTGCCCGAGCCGGCCATGATCGAGGCGACCAGCACCTTGTTCGGATACTGCTTCTTGATGTTGGCCAGTTTGCCGATCCACCAGTCGAGCGGCTTGTCGGAGATCAGCTCCCAGTTCCACGACGCCATCAGCGTCGAGTTGGGACGCTTGTTCATCGACAGGCCGGTGCCGCCGCTCTCGGCGCGGAGGAACTTCGTCTTCGGACCTTTCACATTCACGACCGGATGCAGGCCGATCGTCTTCGTCACCACGCCGCCCCAACCCGCTTCGAACGCTCGCATGATGTTCGCGTCGGACTCGGTGGGGGGCGCGGACGCGAGCATGAAGGGGTTGTCGAAGCGGATACCGGTGAAAGTCGTCGACAGGTCGGCCATGGCTATCTCCTTTTGGAAAGTCATGATTCTACGCGTCGTTTACAATTTCCCGCCATGCAAACCAACGGAGACGTAATCCGCCACGACGACGGTCGTGTGGAGCTTCGTGACCACGCGTCGATCGAAGGCAGCCGCTTGTACAGCGAAGACCTGGCGCCCGTGCCGGTCGCGCGACGCGACTGGACGACCTACAACTACGCCGCGCTCTGGATCTCCATGGCGCACTGCATCCCCACCTACATGCTCTCGTCCGGCCTCATCGCCGCCGGCATGAACTGGTGGCAGGCGCTGATCACCATCCTCCTCGGCAACACCATCGTCCTCATCCCGATCCTTCTGAACTCGCATCCCGGCACGAAGTACGGCATCCCGTTCCCGGTCTTCGCCCGCGCTGCCTACGGCACGATCGGCTCGAACCTGCCGGCGATCATGCGCGCGCTCGTCGCCTGCGGCTGGTTCGGCATCCAGGCCTGGATCGGCGGACAGGCGCTGCATACCTTCCTGCACGCGATCATCCCCGGCTGGCCGACGCTCCTCGGCGGTCCGATCGGCGGACACACGCCGACCGAGTGGCTCTCCTTCCTCGTCTTCTGGGCGCTCAACATCTACATCATCTATCGCGGCATGAACCTGCTGCGGATGGTGGAGAACTGGGCCGCGCCGTTCGTGCTGGTGATGACCGCGCTGCTCCTCGCGTGGGCCGTCTGGCGCGCCGGCGGACTCGGATATCTCGTCACGCATCCGGGCAAGCTGCGCACCTGGGCCGACTTCAAGCCGGTCTTCATCCCATCGCTCACCGCGATGATCGGCTTCTGGGCCACGCTCTCCCTCAACATGCCCGACTTCACGCGCTTCGGACGCTCGCAGAAAGAGCAGGCGATCGGCCAGACCGTCGCGCTGCCGACGACGATGACCGTCTTCGCCGCGATGGGCGTGATCATCACGTCGGCCGCCGCGGTGATCTATTCGAACGAGTCGATGAACGAGCTGTGGGATCCGGTCAAGCTGGTCGGACACTTCACGCAGGCCTGGGTCGTGGCGATCTCGATGTTCACGGTCGTCGTGGCGACGCTCTCGGTGAACATCGCGGCGAACGTCGTCTCGCCGGCGAACGACTTCGCCAACGCATTTCCGAAGCTGATCTCGTTCCGCACCGGCGGCCTGATCACCGGCATCGTCGGCATCCTGATGCAGCCGTGGCGGCTGCTCGCCGATCCGTCCGGCTACATCTTCGCCTGGCTCCTCGGCTACTCCGGCGGACTCGGATCGATCGCCGGCGTGCTGATCGCCGACTACTGGATGATCCGCGACACGAAGCTCGTCCTCGCCGACCTCTATCGCAATGAAGGCGCGTACAGGTACGCCGCCGGCTGGAACTGGCGCGCCGTCGTGGCCACGCTCGCCGGCTGCTTCTTCGCCTGGATCGGCTTGATCTATCCGCCGATGAAGCCGTTGTACGACTACGCGTGGTTCGTCGGTTTCGGCGTCGCCTTCGGTGTCTACTACGCGCTCATGAAGATCGCCGGACCGGCGGTCGTGATCGAACCGGAAGTGGCGTAACCGATGGACGATCGCCGTCGCGCCGAACGCTTCCCCCTCACGCTGCCGATCGAGCTCGGTCACACCCGCAGCGAGACGCACGACTTCAGCGGAGTGGGCGTCTACTTCTCCTCCGATCAGCCGTTCGAGATCGACAGCGAGATCGAGTTCCTGCTGCGCGTCCCCGACGCGGTGAATGTCCGCTGCAAGGGGCATGTGGTGCGCGTGAATCCGATGGGCGGGCGCTACGGCGTGGCGGCGACGATCGAGGAGTTCACGCTCGACGAATCGCCGGCCGGCAATCGCAACGACGCGCACATCGTGATTCAGGAGCTACGCCGGCATCACCCATAGCCGCCAATAAGCAGCGCCGTTTCGCGCCATTGATAGTGATGCGAAACCGTCTGCTCCCGCTGATCCTCGCCAGCATCTGCACTTCGTTCGCCGCCGCGCAGACGGCGGTGACGATCGGGCCGTACGTCTACGACGCGAGCGCGAACGTGACCCAGATGGGGAACGACCGCTTCCTGTACGACGGTCTGAGTCGCATCACGTACGGCTCGGCGCACATCGCCGGCAAAGGCAACGTGCAGCAGTTCGAGTACGACGGCTTTGGAAATCTGCGGAAGGTCATCACCAGCGGCGCGCCGACGCTGCAGATCGGCGTCGACGCGGGGAACAACCGGCTCCTCGACACGCCGGGGACGCCCGACGCGAACGTGACCTACACGTGGGGTGGTGCATACGACGAAGCGGGAAATCAGCGCCAGCTGGACGGAGGCGTCTATTCCTATGCCTACGATCCGCTGAGCATGATGGTGGGGCTGGAGACCGCCGGCCGCCGGGAGTCTTATCTCTACGACGCCGACGACGAGCGCGTGGCCACGCTCGATTCGAGCTGGCATTACACAGTGCGTGACCTGGAGGGACACGTGCTGCGGGTCTTCGACGACGGTCAGTGGAAACAGGATTACGTCTACCGCGACGCAGCACTGCTGGCGTCGATCGCCGCCGGCACGGTCACGCACTATCACCTCGACCACCTCGGCAGTCCCGTGTTGCTGACCAACGGCAGCGCGCAGAAAATCGCGGAGCACAAGTACCGTCCCTTCGGCGGCGACGCGCCAGGCAGCACGCCGGACGCCGAGGTGATGAAATTCACTGGACATGAGCGCGATGACGACGGCTCGGCGAATGCGCTGGATTACATGCATGCCCGTTATTACGGCTCGAATCGGGGGCGGTTCTCGTCGGTGGATCCGACATGGGAGAGCTCCGATCTTTCGAATCCGCAAACGTGGAATCGATACGCGTACGTACGCAACAACCCTCTGAAATACACGGATCCGGATGGTCGAATCGCGATTGCGGATGACATTGCCATCGGCGTAGTCATCGGTACTGCTATTCTGGCCGAGGCGTATCTGCAGGCCCCGAGCGCAGAAGACCCATCGCGAACGAATGCCGCGGTCATGGCATCGTCGATTACAGATGGTCTGGAGTGGCTGCAGACGGGCCTTGTGTCTTTTGCCGAGCATACGAAGGGAAAGCGAACTTCGACGCGGGCAAAACACGAAAAAGGACAAGGCCGAAGGATAAAGGACAGGGGGAAGGAGAAAGGCGATGCTCGTCGCAGAAAGCCGAGAAAACGTCCGCCGGGACATCGAGGACCATGGTCGATGGCGCCGGCTCCTGACCATACGTCGAGAGTGCTCCCGCCGCGGCCATCGATGCCTGAGCTGACCGTGCCCGAGCCTCCGCCTCCGTCGAAGGAGAAGGATAAGGATCAGGAGTCTGACGCATTGCGCCCGTATCGTTGGAGGTTCTGACAGTGAGTGAGCACGCGACCAGGGATCGACGCTACGACGAGGCCTTGAAAAAGGCGCAGCGCAAGGGAGCACAGCTCGATGACGTAGCGCGATTATTGACAGCGGCGCACGAGGCCGGCGATCGGCGTGCGACCTATGCGCTGGCGACCTGGTACCTGCACGGACATGTGTTCAAGAAGAACCTGCGCCGGAGTATCACGTTGCTGCGTCAGGCGGCGAATGGTCACATCCCGGACGCGCTATACGACCTCGCTGTCTGTCATGAACAAGGTGAAGGCGTTCCGGAGAACACTCGCAAGGCATTCGAGCTCTACCTTCGAGCCGCTCTGCAGGGCGAGAGCCAGTCTTTTTATGAAGTCGGCCGCTGCTACTACCACGGCATCGGCGTCGCGCGCGATCGCCCGCTGGCGCGTATATGGTTCGAACGGGCAGAGCAGCTCGGCATTGAAGCCTGAGCCGTACGGCGCGCGCCAATAACCCCCCGCCCTTCGCGCCTTCCCCCATAAAGACGTTCTTCGCGGTTCCCGAAGGAGTCATTCGATGAGCGTTCAACTCAAGCGTCTCCTGCCTTTGGCCTGTCTTCTCGTCTGCCGCATGACCCTGTATGCACAGGCGCCGGTGACGCTCGGTCCTTATGTGTACGACGGCGCACCGAACGTGACGCAGATCGGGGCGGACCGCTTCACTTATGACGGGATGGGAAGACTCGTCTATGGAACCGCGCGCATTGCCGGCAATGACAATGTCCAGCAATTCGAATACGACGGCTTCGGCAATCTGAAGAAGGTCACGACCGCGAACGCGCCGACGCTCTACATCGGCGTCGACAGCGGCAACAACCGCCTCCGTGATACGGCGCAGACGCCGCCGGGGCCCGGCACCTACGTCTGGGGCGGGGCGTACGACGACTCGGGCAACCAGCGGCAATTGAACGGCGGTGCGTATGCGTACGAGTACGACCCGCTGGACATGATGGTGGAGCTGAACGGCAACGGACGCCGCGAGCTCTATCTCTACGACGCGGACGACGAGCGCGTCGCGACGGTCGATTACCACGGCGCGGAGGCCGCGACGTGGCATTACACCGTCCGCGGCCTGGACGGACGGGTGTTGCGGGTGTTCGCCGAGGGGGAGTGGCAGCGCGATTACCTGTACCGCGGCGGCCAATTGCTGGCGTCGGTCACTCCCGACGCGGTCACGCACTATCACCTCGATCATCTCGGCACGCCCGTGCTGTTGACCAACGGCAGCGGGCAGAAGATCGGCGAGCACAAATATTGGCCGTACGGCCTCGACGCGCCCGGCAGCACCGCGGATGCGGAGGTCATGAAATTCACCGGGCATGAACGGGATGCCGACGGAAGCGTCAATGCGCTCGACTACATGCACGCGCGCTACTACAGCGCGCTCCTCGGGCGCTTCCTCTCCGTCGATCGGGCGCGCAGCACCGGCGATCCACAGCGCCCGGGATCGTGGAACCGCTATGTGTATGGCAGCGCGTCGCCGCTCAATCGGCTGGACTTCGACGGTCTGGAAGACATCCTCATCTTCACGACCGAGCGCCACCCGGGCCAGCGTGAACACCCCTGGCTGAAGGCCGCCCAGTATCAGGTCGCGCAGTACCGGAAAGAATTAGCCGGCAAGTACGCCACTCTGAATATTTACGTGATTGACGTGGACAGAGTGAGCCAGATCAACAAGCGGCTCACCAACCACAGGAAGATCGTGAGAGTGGCGTTGATCGGACATGCCACGGAGAAGCTCGTCGCCGTCGGCAGTCACGCCTTGCCTGACACGAATATCGCCAGGGGCGGCGGGAACTCCGTCGATCCTTCGTCACTCAACTGGTCGAACCTCACAAAGGACGCGAAGATCGACATCCTCGGCTGTCACGCCGGTGATGGAGACCATCCGGTCGCTCAGGACATCGCCGATGCGGCGCACGTTCCGGTCAAGGCACCGGAGGCGTACCTCAATTTCGACGAAGACACCGGCGAGCCGTTCATACGCTGGTGGCGGTTCGGAGGCTGGGAGACCTTCCAGCCCAATGCCGTCCCGCCGATCAATGAAAAACGAACGCATTGAGGGGCCTCGCCGGCCCGAAGGACAAATCCCTATGAACCGATATCTGATCGCATTTCTGTTGTTCGTCGTCTGCAGCGTTCCGGCATGCGCGCAAGGCGTCGCCGCGACGATCTCCGGCAGCACCGTCACCGCCACCGGCATTACCCCGAACGGCAACGCCGTCTTTTTCGGGATCATGCACGGGCAGCGCGGCTTCAAGTCGACGATGGTCCGCGTCGACAAAATGCTGCCGGACGACAACGGCGACGGCATCGTCACGATGACGCTTCCGACCACAGTGCCGTATCGCTCCGTCTTCGCCGTCGTCGACTTTACGACCGGTCATTACACGACCGTCGCGCCGGCGGGATTCGAGATCTATCCGGCCCTCGAGCAGAGCCCGGTCGTACAAAGCGGCGCGGAGCTGATGCTCTCCATACCGCATCCAGCGCTGCAGATGCTGTTCGTGCGGCCGAACGGCGGCGTCTGGGGACAGGTGCTGGTCGACGGCTCGGTCAATGACTCCGACGGGCTCTCCGACGGCACAGTGACATACCAGGCCGCGCATTCCGTCCCCCTGCAGGGCAGCGGCACTCAGGCGGCAACGGCCTTTCAGAGCGGGGACGTCGTCTTTCTGATCGATTCGAACTGGGTGACGATCTACGCCACTCGGGTGGGGGTGACGCAATGAAGAGAATCGTCCTGCTGCTCCTGCTCCTCGCCGTGTGCGGCGCCGCCGCGGGAGCCGATGATCCGGCCGCCGCGCGCGGCTTCTCGCCGGAAAAGGTCTATCAATTCGGCAGTATCGACAGCGTCAATCTCTTCAATGGCAACGTCATCATCACCATCCCCGTCGGCCAGACCTACAACGTCAGTCCGCAGCTCTCTTACGGCCTGACGCTCTCCTACAACAGCAACGTGTGGGACATGCTGCTGGTCTCGTATGGCCTGGCCGACTGCGGGCCGGACGGCTATGTCTCGGAGCCGCACGTGATGTCGAACGCCGGGGTCGGCTGGTCGGTCGGATTCGGACGGCTCTTCCCGCCGGGACACATCGCCAACACGACCGACCGCGGGTATTGGGTCTATGAGAGTCCCGATGGCGCCGTCCACGCGTTCGACGGGGGAGACGGAACGACCCTGGCCACCACCGACAGCAGTCATCTCCGGATGCGGCTCAGTCCACTGAACGATCAGTGCGCGATCAACAGACCGGGCGCGGTCGTGGAGTTTCCGGACGGCATGAAGCAGTACTACGCGGCCGCCGGCAGATTCTTATTCGACGAGTGGCCGCTGGCCCAGATCAGCGACCGGTTCTGCAATGTCGTCAACGTGACCTGGAGCGGCGACGGGCTGGTACAGACCCTGACCGATTCATTCGGCCGGCATACCGTCATCACGTACGAGGAGTGGGACGGCAACGCGATCTATCACAAGGTGGTGAAAACGATCGACGTGCCGGCGTTCAACGACTCTTCGGCCAGGTACACGTTCAATTATGTTCCCGGCGCGCGGCTGGCCCGCGAGTATCGGAACAGCGGTGTCTGCGATTCCATCTACATCGAGCATGTTCCGATCCTGCAGGAGCTGATTCTGCCCGACCTGAGCAAGTACGAGCCGGTGCATGAGACCTTCACGGTGCCGAACGGCAAGACGACCTGGTCGCCGTCCATCGATTCGTTGAAGCTTCCCACCGGCGGAACGATCGAGTACACGTACACGACCTATCCCGCTCCCGGCCCCACCTGCGGCCCCGGCTTTCAGGGGACGCGGGGAGTGCATACCCGGACATACGTCGACCGGTCGGGGAAACGCGAGCAGTGGATCTACGAGCCGGCGATGACCGATCCGGTGGTCGTGGAAGCGGGCCCGCCGTACTGTCATCTCGACCCTGCCGCGCCGAGCGAGGCATTCCTCTATCAACTGCCGGTGGAACAACGGACCACCACACTGACCACTCCCGCTCTGGACAAGGAAATTCATTACTTTTCCGTCTGGCAGGGATGGGACCTGACCGACTCGCGGGTACACGACCCGTCGCCGCACGGCTTCAGAGTCGAGGAGTACGGTCTAGGCCTGACCCACATTCAGGAGGGCATCGGCGCGAAATCGCTGTCTTCCGAATATTTCGATTGCAATGCCGCCGGCGCCTGCGATGACGTGGCCGACCGCTCGCAATACGTCGAATACGACCTGCACGGCAGCGCCGCCCCCTTCTTCTTCGACGTACTGCCGAAGGCGACGCGCACGGTGTTCAACAAGGACGTCGTCGATCACGTCGCCCGCTATGTCGAAACCAGCAGCGACGACTATGACGGCTACGGCCACTATCGCACCGTCACCACCAGCGGAAACTTCGGTCTGGACGGCGCGCTGGTCAGCCGCACGGTGCGGACCAATTTCAATGGCGTGGATGCCGAAGTCGGCGATCCCGAGCACAATGCGAACCTGAAACCGGCGGCGGTCTGGTCTCTGGTCAACGGCGAAGCCAGGCGGTTTTCCAGCGCAGAGCCGTGGATCCTCAATACGTTTACCAGCGTTACGTCGACCGATACGAACGGCCTGGTCTCCAAGGAGTTTTATTTCTTCGATCGCAATACCGGTTTCCTGAAACGCCACCGGACCCGCAAGGGCGCGCCGAATGCGGCCGGGCGCTATACCGATTCCGGACCTTCATCCGGCGACCTGATCGTCGAGTACGAGCCGAGCAGCGCGACGCCGACGTCCGCCGCCGGTCACGTGCAATCGGAAATCCATTACGGCGGCGACACTACGCCGCTGACCGACATCACCACGCCGCTCGCCAGCGTCGATCTGAGCGGGGCGAGCGGGAAACGCTTCGACCGCACGTGGCAGTACGGCTCGCTCGCCACTGCCCGGTTTGCCGGTACGCCGTATCCGACGGCGAATCTCACCAACGACAAGAACACCGGCTATCCCGAAGAGAGCAGAGATCCGGCGGAGCGGGTGACGAAATACGAATACGACTCCCTGGGCCGCATCACCAAATTGACGCTGCCCGACGATACGACGAGCAGCTACTCGTATCCGCCGGCGACGTCGCTCCAGCCGGCGCGTGCCGAGGCGGTCACCAAAGCCGCGGGCAGCGAAGCGAAACTGACACACCAGTTGTATGAGTTCGACGGCTTCGGCCGGGTGGTGAAGGAAAAGAGCCTCACCGCGTCGGGCGCTTACAACCTCCGTGAGATCACGTGGAATGCGTTGAACTGGAAACTGTCGGTCTCCGAAACGGTCGCCGACGGCACGAGCGCGGCGAATCTCACGACGTACGAATATGACGGCTTCGGCCGGCCGGTGACGATCACTCCGCCCGATCAGAACGATTCCGTCGATCACAAGGTGACGATCACCTACACCGGAGTGAGCGCGATCGAGCGCACCCAGTCCGTGGGCCAGTCGTTCAATGCGGACGGCACGGTCAAGGAGTCACCCGCCAGGACGGTGGAGGAATACGACCCGTTCGGGCTGCTGGTCCGCGCCACGCAGTACACCGGCACCGGCGCGAGCACGAGCGGCACCTACACATACGACGGCGCGGGGCGGCTGACCGACGTCAGCGTCTCGGCCACAGGCGAACAGCCGCAAGCGAGAGCTTTCCGTTACGACAATCGTGGCTTCCTGCAGGTGGAGCGGCATCCGGAGAAGGCGGAAACGCGCTATTCCGCATACGACACGTTCGGCAAATTCGGACGGCGCGTCGAAGGAACCGACGGCGGCAAGTTCGATCTGAAATTCACATACGACGGCTTCAATCGCCTGGTCGATGTGAGCGAGTCGTCCGGCGGGCAGAACATGCTGAAGCACTTCACATTCGATGTGTTGCCGGATGGTGATGCCGAGGGCCCGTATGCAATGCCCGGCGCCCTGCTCAAGAGCGAGCGGCGCAATGATCAGGAGGAGATCGGCGGCGACCGCACTGTCTCGACCTACTTCCAGTACGACGATCTGGGACAGGTCTCACAGAAGCGGACGATCATCAGGAACGGCCCTTCATTCACGCAGAAGTACACATACGACCCGCTCGGCGCACTGGCCACACTGGAGTATCCGACCTGCAGCGGCTGCACACAGAGCGGACCGTACCGGAAGCTGGAGCTCGGTCACGACCACGCCTTCCTGACCTCGGTAAAGCAGCGCACCGCTCTCAATGGTCCGTTGTCGCCGCTCGCCTCACTCGAGTACTGGCCGAACGGCATGATCAACAAGGTTTCGCATGTCAACGGCGTCGTCGACACGATCGACCTCGATACGGCCAGCAATATGGCCCGACCGGCCTCCATTACGTTTACCGGCGCCTCGGACGGCTGCAGCAGCGTCACGATTACGCAGCCGCCGATGGAACAACTGATCGCGCCGAATACCAGCGCCGTGTTCACGGTCGTCGCCAGCGGACCATCCGGCGCGACGCTGCAATACACGTGGTTCCGCGGTCCGCACGACAACACGGCGGTGCAGGTCGGGACAGGACCGAGCTATACGACGCCCGCGCTGTTGCAGTCGGCGCAGTATTGGGTGCGCGTGTCGCTCGGCACCTGTGTCGTCGACAGTACTCCGGTGAACGCGCGTGTCTGCGTGAAGCCGGCGATCGTCGAGCAGCCGCAATCGGCGGAAGGCCTCGCGCCTGAGGCAGGCCAGAGCGTCACGCTCAGCGCCTCGTGCACCGCAATCGGCGAGAACCTGATTTACACCTGGTACGAGGGAACGCCTGCTGCTCCGGGGCCCCAGGCCGGTACCGGCCCGACGCTCGTCAAGACCTATCAATCCACCGACCCGGTCGGAACGACGTCGTATTTCTGCCGCGTGCAGGATCTGACGACGACGCCGCGGGAGTGTCGCGGGACGGTCGACAGTGACGTCATCACGTTCAAGACCGGTGTCGACGTCGTCCTCGATCCGATGAGCCAGAGCGTGCCGGCGGGAACGGGTGCGATCATCCGCGCCCATTTCGCGCGCGCCAATCCACAGACCCGTTATGAATGGCGTGCGGGCAACACATACGACCTTTCAAAGCCGGTCATCGGCAGCGACTCGGTATTGACCGTGCCGAACAGCGAATACCAGACGCTCAATGAGGACGCGTCGTTCTGGGTGGCGATTTACCACGACGGGACGGTCTACAACAGCAAGTTCGCTACTGTCGGCGTCACCTGCTCCGGCCTCACCGGCTTCACGCAGATGCAACCGGGCAGCGGCTTCCTGCGCAATGGCGAGCGTCCCGTGCTGACGGCGCAGGGGCGCGGCAAGGGCGTGAGCTACCGCTGGTACCGTCGCGAAGGCGACAACACGACGCGCGATTTCGTGGCCATCGGCCCCTCCATCGTTCCGCCGGTCGCGGTCTCACCGACCCGCTTCTCCGTCGACCTCGACGATCAATGCGGCAATCACGGGACGCTGCCGGAGCAGGCGGTTTACATCTGTATCCCCGACGTTGCGCCGCTGCCGGAGCTCGTCTATCTCCAGGCCGGCGGCTCGATCTCCCTCACCCTCCAGGTTTCGCCCGCATACAGCGGCCAGGCGATCGGCTATCAATGGTTCCGCGGCGATGACGGCAGCATGCTCTCCCCGATTGCCTCGACGCAGACCGCGACGCTCACACTGCCGGTGGGGAGTGTTGCCGCGACGTATTTCGCGGCGGTGACCACCGCGTGCGGCAGCCAGCAGATCAAAACGCGCAGCTCGATCGTCGAGCTGCGTCCGTGCAGCAGTCCGGTCATCGACGCTTACACGCCGAGCGCCAGTCTGACGAAGGGACAGAGTGCGACGCTGATCGTCAATGCCACGGGCGACGAACTGACGTATCAGTGGTACCAGGGGACGTCGCCGGACAAGACGAACAAATTGACCGGCGAGACCGGCTCGCAGCTGACGATCACACCGCTCGACAACACCAGCTACTGGTGCGCGGTCACCAGCCGCGCGATCTGCACGACGAATACGCCGACGATCCCGGTCTATGTCTGTGCGGCGCCGGTGATCACGCAGCAGCCGCAGGGGAGGAGCATCTTCGCGAGCGCCACGGCGACGTTGACCGTCGCCGCGACCGAGAGCACGTCGACGCCGCTGCAATACGCCTGGCTGGAGCAGACGTCGCCGACGGCGTGGCAGGTCGTCAATGGCGCGACCTCACCGTCGTTCACTACGCCGCCGCTGACTGCTTCGAAGACGTACAAGGCTTCGATCATCGCCGGCAGCTGCGCCGTCGACAGCAATCCCGCGACGCTGACGGTATGCAGTTACGCCGAGGTCATTCCGGTCAGCAAGGATCGCAACATCAGTTCCGGCGAGGCGGTGACGCTTTCCGTCAATGATCTTTCGCCGGCGTACGACAAGAACGTGCAGTGGTTCGAGGGTGCGAGTGGTGTGCGCACCACGCCGTTGACCGCGCCCGCGCTCAATCGCACGCTCGTGATCGCGCCGGCGGTCACGACGCAATACTGGGCCGAGGTCGAGCGCCAGGGGTGTGTGTCGCGCACGAGCACCATCACGCTGACGGTCTGCATCCCGACGATTACGACGAATCCGGTCGGGTCGACTGTCGCGTCGGGAACGCCGGTCACACTGACTGTCGGCGCCGGCGGCACGACGTCCGTCACATACCGCTGGTACAAGGGCGCGTCCGGCGATACGTCGCAGCCGGTGGTCAACGCAACGTCCGCTTCCATGACCATCACACCGACTGCTACGGCGGCCTATTGGGCGCGCGTCACCGGCACGTGCGGAGTTTCGGCCGACAGCAGCGCCGCGACGATCACCGTCTGCTCACCACCGGCCATTACGTCCATCAGCGGACCGGTCATCAACATCCGTCTCGGCAACCCGGCGCTGCTCAGCGTCAATGCCTCGGGGAACAACCTGACGTATCAGTGGTACAGCGGAGCGAGCGGCGGCGGCTCGCCGATCAGCGGCGCGACCGCGCGCGACTACAGCGTCTCGCCGGCGGCGACCACGCAGTATTGGGTCCGCGTCTACAGCGAAGGGCTCTGTTACGCCAACAGCACTACTGTGACCGTCGACGTCTGTACGAACCCGGCCATCAGCACGCAGCCGCAGTCGCAGACCATCCGCGGCGGACAGACCGCTGCGATCAGCGTTTCGACGGCCGTCAGCGGCGTCACCTATCAGTGGTATCAGGGGACGAGCGGCAGCATCGCCGCGCCGGTCAGCGGAGCGACGGCGAGCAGCTATACGACGCCGGTATTGAACGCCGACACGTCGTACTGGGTGCGCCTCACGCGCGGCGCCTGCACGACCGACAGCGCGACCGCCGTCATTACGGTCTGCAAGATCACGGCGAGCGTCGCCAATGCGCAGGCCGCGAGCGGCCAGGGCGTCTATCTCACCGCAGGCGTCTCCAACTCGCGCGTCACGCAGCCGACTTACACGTGGTACCGCGGCAACAGCGGCAACACCGCCGTGCCGATCGGTTCGGGTGTGGGGATGTATCAGATCCAGGTGACGCAGACCGCGGCGACGAATTACTGGGTGCGTGTCAGCGACGGCACCTGCTCCATCGACAGCAACACCGCGACGGTGTCGGTCTGCATTCCGACGATCGTGACCAATCCCGCCAGTCCGCTGATCAACAGCGGCCAGTCCGCGACATTGTCGGTCGATGCGACCGGCTCGCCGCTGACGTACCAGTGGTACACCGGCGCCAGCGGCAATACCGCCGCGCCCATTGCGGGTGCAACCGGCACGAGCATCACGGTGTCGCCCGCGGTGACGACGATGTACTGGGTGCGCGTCTCGGGCTGTGGAACGGCTGACAGTACGACCGCGACCGTGACGGTCTGCACGCCGCCTTCGATCACGTCCGGTCCCACCGCCAGCGGTTCCGGCTTCGCCGGCAATACGGCGACGCTGAGCATTTCGGTGAACGCGACCAATCCGACGTATCAGTGGTACCGCGGTCTGAGCGGCGACACGTCGACACCGCTCTTCAGTAATGACGCCTCGGTCTCGTTCACCGCAACGGACTCGCAGTACTACTGGGTGCGCGTGACCGCCTGCAATGTCTCCGTCAACAGCGATCACGTGCTCTACAGTGTTTTGCCGGCGATCAACACGCAACCGGCGAGTCAGGCCATTCCGTCCGGCACAGCGGCGACGATCGGTGTGACCGCCTCCGGCACGTACCCGGCCTACCAGTGGTTCAAGGGAGCGTCGGGCGACACGACGCAGCAGGTGGCCGGCGCCACGAGTGCTCAGTTCACGACGCCGCCGCTCTCCGCCAATACGTCGTACTGGGTGCGCGTCTGGAGCGGCAATCGCTATGTGAACAGCAATACGGCGAACATCACGATGTGCAGCGGTCCGTCCATTACCGGCTGGACGAGCTCCGGGAACACGCTGACCGTCACTGTCGGACAGTCGTTCGTCGGCAACGTCTCCTACGCCTGGTACTCGGGCCCGGTCGGGAACACGCTCAGCTCGACGTCCCTCGGCGAAGGGCCGTGGTACTACCGGACGTTCTATCCGGCCGCGCCGACCGATTACTGGGTCCGCGTCTGGAAGTCGGACCACTCCTGCTATCGCGACACGCCGTTCTCCATCCACCTCAATCCATGATGCCGTTCCCTCCGGCGTGCCGTTTCGACACGGCGCGCCGGAGCGGTCACGGCGTCACCACCCGCGGTGACTTCATGGCGCCCTCGAAATACGCCACCGCGTCGAACGTGTCCAGCGGCACCTTCAAATACCCGGTCTGAAAGCGCATCGAGCGCTCTTCGCTCAGCCACTTCGGCTGCCGGCGCGCGCTGAGCAGCAGGAGGAACGAATGCGGCGCGACCTTTTCCAGCGTGCCGTCGACGCTTCCGCTCTCCGCGGGCGTCGCGTTGTCCATCGATGGGCCGCCGTAGGTCGTCGCGATCGCGCAGTACTTCCGGCCGAGGGCCGCGGCGAAGTGGGAGCCGGAGCCGGGATAGCGGCCGGGAGGGAGGGGCGGTCCGGTGACTTCGGCCTTTTGCACGTGCGCGTTGTGCGCCCAGTAGACGGCGCGCTCGCCTTTCGGCAGGCGGTTCAGGAACCAGAGCGTGTTCTCGGCCAGGGCGTGGTCGCGCGGACTCGTCGGGTGGAACGCGCCGAGGCGGAGCATCTCTTCGTCCTGCTGCGCGACGAGCGCGATGCGATGCGGCCAGTCACCTTTGGCGAGTCGTACGAGCCGCGCGACGTTGGTCGTGAACGTTGCCTTGGCCTCGGCAGGTAACGCGTCGTATTTCTGGGACTGGCCTTTCCACCAGCCGGCGCTGATCTGCGTGGCTGTCGGCCGCACCGCGTCGATCGCCGCGTCGAGCTCCGCGTTGCCGCTTTGCAGACGATCGAGTGCCGGCACCATGCTGCCGGAGCGATTGGGAAGATCGGCGCCGTAGACGCCGACCGGATGATGCCTGCCTTCGCCGAGGTTCCACTCGCGCAGCCAGTCGATCGTGCGGCGGATCTCCACGAGCCTGCCGTAACCGCCGGGCAGCGCGGCGTCGTAATCGATGGCCGGCGTCCTGCCGCGCACGTAATCGTCGGCGGCCATCGCCTCGGGCAAGCCCGACTCGAGCACCAGCGCGGTGACGCGATGCCGCCGCACGAGGTCCTGCAGCAGCAGCAAGCGAAAACTGAGGAACGGCTCGCTCTCGTGCACGCTCTCGCCGACGCCGATCAACCGCGCTTCGCGGATGCGCGGGTCGAGCGTGCGGAACGAATCGATCGGAGCGATGCGTCCTCGGGCCCAGGCGATGAACGCGTCCTCGGACTGAACGGCAACAGGCGCGGCGAACAGCAGGACGAACGTCGCCACCGAGCGAATGAGCATGAGACCTCCCGTCGCAGCTCATTACGCAGGGCCTCCGGCGCGAGTTGCACGCGGCGTGTCAATCTTTGACGCGCGTGTCCGTCGCGATCCAGTTCACTTCCCACGTTTTTCCGCCGTCGTCGGAGAACGCCTGCTCGAAGCGGATCGTGTCGGCGTCGATCGGCGTGATGACGAAGCGGACGAAGATGGCGCGCCCGCCGAGCGTTTCCTGATCGAAGAACTCGCCGCGGCCGTTCCTGAACCGGCCGACCGTCGGCTGCGCCAGCATGCCGTCGGCCGCGTTCACGAAGTTCAGCGTCCACTGCCGCGACTCCGGCTGATAGAGGCGGAGGCTGAGTCCCTCGAAGTGCCCCGACGGTCCGTCGGCGATGAGCTCGACGAGATTCGCGCGGCCGTTCAACACCTTGCGCACCGTCGTCACGCCGTTCATCTCGACCCACGTCGTCGAGCCGGTCAGCGGTTTCACCAGCCGCTTCACGTGCGTTTTCCACGTGCCGATCTCGAAGTCGAAATCGTGCTGCCCGTCGCGCGCCGGCTCCGCGGCGGAAACGGTGAGGGCGACGAGGCAGACGAGCAGGAGTCGTTTCATGCGGACGATTCTTCGACGCGCGGTGGCCCTGCACAATAGCCACTTCGCGCGTTTCGGATAGGACCACGGGGATTAGGAAGGTAGGGATCGCGCCCGCTTCCGACTCTCCTCTCACAGAGAGAGAGGTTCCCGTGATCATTTCCATCGGCTATGAGCGCAACGCGCACGAAATCGCGTCGCCGAAGTTTGCGTCCGCGGTCCGGAGTCTCGGCATCGAAGCGGTCGTCCTCTGGATGTCCGGGACATCGATCAATCCCTGCGAAGGCGTCTGGGATTTCCACTCCTTCAACGCCTCCTGGCACGCGTTCAACAACGCCGGCATGAAGGTCATCCTCAAGCGGCTCTGGGCGCCGGCGCACGCCACGGCCGAGGAGAAGATCACGTATCAGCCGTACACCGACGGCGCGCAGTCGTGGACGCTCGACGCCAACGGGAATGCGATTCCCGGCTCCGCGCACTTCGATCCCACCCGGCCGTGCGTGAAAGATCCGGCGCACATCAAGGCCGCCTGGTGCACGGAGTTCAGCAAGCAGCTCGACGCGCGCTACTTCAAGCCCGGCTTCTGCAAGCACTTCATCTCCTGGAACGAGCCGGCGGACGGCAATTACTGGCCCCCCGTCGCCACGCGTCCGTTCGACGAGGCGTATGACCGGGTCTGGAGCGAGGTGTACCGGCCGTCGGCGATCATGAGCTTCGATCCCAACGATCCGACGAAGCGCGTCGCGCCGTGGATGATCGGACCCGATGCGGCGTACGACGACGATCTGCGCCGCCTGCTGGCGAAAGACGCCGCCGAGCAGACGTTCGACATCATCTCCTTCCACGGCTATTCGGACGACAAGTCGCTCGACGGAGCGCTGCGCGTCCTGAAGAACCGGCGCGACATCATCGATCCGGTCCGCAACGGCCGCGAGGTCTGGAACACGGAGATCGGCGATGACGGAAACGGCTGGATCGTCGACTACATCAAGAAAGCGCCGGAGATCATGCCGTACCTCGGATTCATCAACATCGCGCACGCGAACATGCTGTTCACGCAGCAGTCGATCGACAACGAGACGTACGTGATGACGCCGGCGGGAGCAGCGTTGAAGGCGTTACTGGCGGCCTGAGGGGAGTCGCAACCCCGACATCCCGTCGCCCACGATCACGAATGGCGCCCAATAAAGAGGATGGTGCCACGCCGCGTTGCGCATGACGGCCAGTCGCGCGTGCCGCAGGGCCGCGGCCTTCGACTCGCCGGCGCGGAGGTGGCGGTGGAACGCGATCATGAGGTCGGCGGTGCTGCGCGACTCCGCTTTCCACTGGCTCACCACGGTCGTGGGACAGCCGGCTGCGAAGAGGGCCCACGACATGCCGATCACCCCTTCGCCGGAAAACACGTCGCCGCGCGCCGTGTCGCAACCGGAGAGGACGACGAGGGCGGCGTGCAGGTGCATCTCGCGCATCTCGCGCATTTCGAGCAGGCCGTCGTCGCTGTCGCCGGCCGCGCTGGCGAGCACGATCGCGGAGTAGAGCGGCGACGCGTCGTCGACGATGCCGTGCGTGGCGAGATGGATGATGCGGTACTCGCCGATCAGTTTCTTGAGCGACGATTCCCGCGCCGATTTTCCGGTCAGGACGGTGCTGTGGTCAGCGCCGTAGAGGCCGGACAGCGCGCGCACCTCGCGCACGGCATCGGGCAACGCGCCGAGGGAGAGATTGCGGTACGCGGATGCCTTGCGGCTCGTCGCGCGGCCGATGAGCGGATCGCCGAGGGCCAGCAGTTCCTTCGTCGCCTGCTTCGTCTGCTGATGCCGCTGCGTTCGTTCCAGCATCATCAATGACGGCGCGTAGGCGATCGCGTACTTCTCGGCCAGGAACTTCCGCGACGGCGTCTGCAGAACGTCGAACGGCAGCTTCCAGAGAAACGCGTCGGGGACGATGTTCACGATGCCGCTTTTCGGGAGGAGATCGGCCAGCGGCGCGATCAGGGCGTCATAGAGCGGCCGGGCTTCGTTGGCGAAGAGCAGATCGCGATGCTCGATGCGGCCGAGAAACTTCGCCGCCTGTCGCTCGACGCGTTTTCGATCGGCGGCCAGGCGACGCGCCGTGACCCTGCCGTCGCGGATGACGAACGCGACGATCGATTGTTCGAGCACCGAGTATTCGATGACCGCCGGTCCGTGCCACGCCGCCGCGGCGTCCACCGGCGCGAGCGTCGACTCCGGCGAGTCTGTTCGCGAATGGCGCATGAAGGTCTCGATGGTGAACTGCTCGAGGTCGGCGCGCGCCAGACTGAGTTGACGCCGCAGCTCCGTCTCCTCCGCCCCCCTGGCCGAGATGACGGCGCGATTCAGATCGACGATCTGCTGATTCAGCGCGCGCTCCTGTTTTTGCTCTGCGTCCGTGAGCGGCAGTTGCTGGCCGGCATCCAGCGAGTCGGCAAGGGCCCGGGCCTTCATCTGCTCGGAGACGGCGAACGCCTCCTCGGCGCGATTCGCGTCGATGAGAATGCCCAGCAGGGTCTCGTAGACTCCATGGCGCTGTTGGAAATATCCGGCGCGCACCATGGCCGAGGACGGGTACAGCGCCCGGCGGGCCTCGATGAGATCGATCGCCTGCCGAAGCTCCTCGATGCCTTCTTCGCTCCGGCCGCACTCGGCCAGGACTCTCCCGAGGCCCACCTTGAAGGCCCAGCCCATGTACGGGATTCCTTTTTCGCGCTCCATCCCTTCCCTGGCCAATGCCTCTGCTTCTTCGTAACGCCCCTGGGCTTCGCAAAGCTTGAAGGCGAAATAGAGGGCATGCGAGAAGAAGGAGGGATTTCTGCGTCCCAGCCGCAGCGCCGGCTCCAGATGAGACTCGGCTTCGCGAAGACGGTCATGGTTGACGAGATACTCGCCGAGATATGAATGCGTCCAGGCGGCGAGATCCTCATCCTCCGGCTGCAGGACGGAGTACGCGTTCTGCAGCGCTTCGAATGCCTTCGCCGATTCGGATTTATTCGTGTGGGCCCAGAAGAGGCCCATCGAGGTGAGAGCCGTGAGTCGCGTGAGCATGAGCTCGCGCCCCATCCGATTGGCCTGCTGCAGGAGCCTCATCGACGTGTCGGCATCCTGCACCGTGACCGCCGCCCGTCCTCGCATGAACACCGTTCGTGCCGCTGCTTCCCGATTCCCGAGACGGCGCGCCAGCAGCTCGATCCGGTCCAGCGTCGCGTAGCACTGGGCGAGGTCGAAGGCCGCGCATTCCTCCGCCGAGCGATCGTGCAGGGCCAGGAAGGCGATGCGCGGGTTGTCGAGCAACTCGATCGCTCCCGACACGGCCGCGAGCAGCGCGGCGCGTTTCGCCGGATCCTTCGCCACGCCGCTGGCCTGGTAGTCGGCGTACGCGATGACGTCGCACGACGGCGTCCGGCGCGCCGCATCGCGCGCGGCATCGAAAAGGTGTCCCGCGGCGGTGTCGTCTTTTTCCGCTTTCGCGATCCGGCCGAGCACGCAGAGCGCATACGCTTCGATCTCCGGCGCATCGTGAACGTGACTCCATTGCAGGAGGAACATCGCCGGCTCGCGCAGCGTCGCCGCGTCGCTGACCGGCACATCCTCCGACATCACGCGCGCGGCGGCGGCGAGCAATGCATCCGGCGCATCGATGACCATCGCTCGGCGCTCCTCGTCGTTCTTCGCATCGATCAGACGGCGGGCCAGCTCGCTCTCTTCGTCCTCGAACGAATCGGGCGTCAGATACCAGAGATGCGGAATCGCCCGCCGCTCCCGTTTGGCGTTTCGTGTGATGCCGGTGGCGTCGACGTCGACCACGGTCTTGCCGTGCTCTTGCCACGAGCGGTACGACGACACGGTCACGCAGTCGTAGTTGTCGACGACGTTGCGCACGCGCCGCCAGAGCTTCGTCGAGAGGCTGTGCGGATCGGCCGCCAGAGGCGCGAATTCGCGGAGGTCGTCGGCGGTCAGCGCGCGGCAGAAGCGGCCGGCGAAGTTCTCCCGCGGTGCCGCCGCGGCCGCGGGCGGAAAGGAGAACGCAACAATCAGAAATGAGAGCGGGAACATGGAGTCACCACTGTTTGATGCTCTTCAATACCTCCGACGCAACCACGTCCTGGGGATGCAGGCGGACATACTCCTGCAGATGTTCTTCCGCGTCGTGCTGCATGCCGGCGCGGGCATACAGCAGGCCGATGACGAATTCGTCGCGCGGCTGCTGCGCCTCCGCTTTCCGGATCTCGGCGAGCGACGCCTCATCGATGATGCGGAACATCGGCTGCGGGATCGGCGGCGCCGGCAGGACGGCGTGATCGCTCTGCCGTTCGATCTGCCACGCGCAGTTCGATCCGCGCGGCAGCGGACGTTCCGGCGTCCATTCATCACCCGCGATCGGGCCGCTCGTGGCGGCGACGACGTCATTGCAGACGACGGTCACGACGTAGCGCTCGCCTTTCGTCGCCCGCCAGCTGAGCCGCGGCTGTTGCGAGGCGACGACCGTTCCCGACGGTTTCAGATGAAGACCGGCGGGTGCGACCTGCTGGCCGCGGAAGGTCTCTTCATCGCCGCGCAGCTCGCGCACGATGGCCGGCATCGGCACGCCGCGCGCCTGCCGCACTTCGGCGACGAGCGAGTCCCACGGTCCCGGCGCCTGCGGCGTGACGCGAATGAGGTGAGGCGGAATCTCCGGAGTCGGGGGCTGACGCAGCAGCAACCATGCGCCGCCGATGACGACGACGATCGCCGCGGCCGCCGCGAGCAACCGGTACGACCACCTCTCCGGTGGTCGCCGCAACCGTTCCTTCTCGCGCGTCGCGTCGGCGACGTCGGCGCTGCATTGCTCGCACTCGCCGAGGTGCCGCGCGATTTCATCCGAGTGTTCTCCATCGGCGTAGGCGAACAGCTCGTCGATGTCGGGATGCTCGACCTCCGCGAGGTCGGTCACGAGCGCCGCGGCCGCGGCTCCCACCGCCGGCCAGCGCACTCCGCACTCGCGGCACTCGCGCAGATGCGTGAGCACGAACGCCAGCTTCTCCTCCGCGAGGTTGCCGCGGCGGAAGGCTTCCAGCTCGTCCATCGTGATGTGCGTCGTCATGGTTGCTGATGCTCGCGTTCGGTTCTTATTACCAGATTCATTTCTTCAGCCGCCTCGCCAGCCGGTCGCGCGCCGATTTGCGGAGGTTGATCACCTGCTGCCGGCTCTTGCCGAGGATCGAGGCGATCCGCAGGTCGTCGGCAGGCAATTCGTTCCACATCGCTTTCAGCTCCTCGGTCGTCATCTCCAGCGCGGCGGCGATGTCTTCCACTCCGGCGACGTTGAGCAGGACGAAGAGCGCGAGGGCGTTCATGCCGTCGACGTCGCGGAGGTTGAGCAGCAAGGCCGCGCGCTGCTGCGGCAGGAGCTCTTTCACTTCCCGCCACAGGATGCCGAGCCGCTCGCTGGTCTCGAGGCGATCGTGCGGCGTGATGCTGTCGACTGGTTCCGGCACTTCCTCCGGCACGGCGTCGGACGCGCCCCAGAGGCGGGCCAGGATGTCGGTCAGATCGTTGAGCAGCAGCGGCCGGGCGAACCGCTGCAGCACCGCCTCGATGGCGTCTCCCGTGTGATCCTCGGCGAACATCCGCGGCTCGGCGTCGGCCATCGACAGCGTCGGCCCGGCCACGACGTCGGTGCGATGGCTCCAGCTCCGCAAGCCGGCGGCGCTTTCGTCGGATACGAGCCACGTGGCGAAGCGATCGTCATGCGTCAGCACGTAACGCAGCCGGTTCTTGATGCGCGTCCGCTGCGGGAAGCGGCGGCGCAAGACCTCGTAAACGCCGTTGTAGGCGAGGCGCGCCGCGTATTCGCGGAAGTTCGTGATCGCGGCCGCGGGGTCCGACGCCGCGAGCTGCAGCCGCCGCACGAGCCGCATCAGCACGGCGGCCGTCACGTCGTCGAAATCGTCGCGGCGGAATGCGCCGGAACAGTTGCGGGAGAGCACGGTCGCGATGACTGGCTTCGCCTGCTCGAGCACCCGCTCGATGGCGTTGCTGCGCTCCGCCTCACCGTGTGCTTCGATCAATTCGCGGAGGAGCGGGTCGTTCGCCGCGAGTTGCTGCGATCTGGTCAATTTGCGTAGTTATACGCCCCATTTACCTCATCCGTCTGGCCAGTCGCATCCGCGCCGATTTGCGCAGATTGATCACCTGCTGCCGGGCCTTGCCGAGGATCGCGCCGATGGTCAGGTCGTCGAGGGGAAGGGAGCTCCAGATCGACTGCAGATACTCGCTCGTCATCTCCAGCACCGACGCGAGCTCGTCGAACGTCGCGACGTCGAGCAGGATGAAGAGGGCGAGCGCATTCATGCCGTCGGCGTCGCGGAGATTCAGCAGCAGCGCCGTGCGTTGCTGCAGCGGGAGCTCCTTCACCTCGCGCCAGAGCGTGTCGAGCTGCTCTCTCGCCGCGAGGCAGGTGTACGGAGTTTCCGGGTCGCGCGCCTCCGGCACTTCGTCCGGCACGGCATCCGTGATTCCCCAGAGCTCCGCCAGGATGTCGGTGAGCTCGCTGAGGAGGAGCGGCCTGCCGAAGCGCGTCAGCACCGCTTCGATCGCGTCGCCGATGCGGGCCTCATCGAGCATGCGCGGCTCGGCGTCGCGCATCGTGATCGACGCGCCGGTCATCACGTCGGTGCGATCTCTCCAGCTCCGCAGTCCGGCGACGCTCTCATTCCCCACGAGCCACGCCGCGAAACGATCGTCATGGGAGAGCACGTAGCGGAGCCGGTTCTTGTGGCGCGTCCGCAGCGGAAAGCGGACGCGGAACAACTCGTAGACGGCGTTGTAGGCGAGGCTCGCGGTGAAGTCCTTGAAGCTGGTGATCGGCGACTCGGCAACCGACGCGGCGAGCCGCAGGCGCCGCACGAGGCGCATCAGGACCGTTGCGGTGAGATCGTCGAAATCCTCGCGGCGGAACGCCGTCGATCGACTGCGAATCAGGATTGACGCGATGACCGGCTTTGCCTCACCCAGCAGTCGCTCGATTGCGCTGCTTCGTTCCGCCTCACAGGAGGCTTCAATCAACTCGCGAAGAAGCGGATCGTTCGCCGCGAGCTGTTGCGTGTTGGTCAATCGTCGGGGTTCATGTGCCTCTCAGGATACTGCGTTCAGGGCCAGATGCCACGCGCAAGTGCGACGTCGGCCACGCGCTTGATGGCCAGGGCGAAGGCGCTGGTCCGCAGATCGACCGCCGCGCCATGGCGGTCTTTGATCTCCAGTTGCATCTGCAAAACGGCGTCGGTCGCCTTTTCCATCTTGTCGCGCAGATGGTCGTTGACGTGCTGCTCGCTCCAGTGCTCGTTCTCGATGTTCTGCACCCACTCGAAGTAGCTGACCGTGACTCCGCCGGAGTTGGTGAGGATGTCGGGAAGGACCGGGATGCCGCGCTCGAACAGCGCGCGGTCCGCCGCCGGCGTGGTCGGACCGTTCGCCGCCTCGGCGATGAGCTTCGTCTTCACGTTCGCGACGTTGTCGGCGCGGATCTGATTCTCGAACGCCGCCGGAATCAGCACGTCGCATTCGATCCCCAGGAGCTGCTCGTTCGTGATGTTCGTCGTCCCCTCGAGGCCGACGACCGAGCCGGTCTGCTTCTTGTGCGCGATCGCGACGTTCGGGTCGATGCCGTCGGCGCACATCACGCCGCCGGTGGAATCGCTGACCGCGATGACGATCGCGCCCGCTTTCGTGAAGAGCTGCGCGGCGATCGCGCCGGCGTTGCCGAAGCCCTGGATCACCACCGTCGCGCCCTTCAGCGCCGGCAGTCCGCTGACGGCGCCCTGTTCGATCGCGCGCTTCGTGACGAAGAGGCAGCCGCGCGCCGTCGCCTCGTTGCGTCCGAGGGAGCCACCGAGGCCGACCGGCTTGCCGGTGACCACGGGGAGGTTGTTCTTGCCGGCGTGCATCATGTCGTACGTGTCGTAGATCCACGCCATCGTCTCGGCCGTGGTGTTGACGTCGGGCGCGGGGATGTCGGTGTGCGGCCCGATCGTGTCGCCCAGCTCGACGACGAAGCGCCGCGTGATCTTGCGCAGCTCGCTGCGCGAGAGCTTCTTCGGATCGCACTGGATCCCGCCCTTCGCCCCGCCGAACGGGATGTCGGCGACCGCGCACTTCCAGGTCATCCACGACGCGAGCGCGCGAACCTCGTCGGCGTTCACATCGGGGTGATAGCGAATCCCACCCTTGCCGGGGCCGCGAACGCGCGAGTGCAGCGCGCGATAGCCGACGTAGGTCTTCACCGAGCCGTCATCCGCCTCGATCGGGAACTCGACGGTCGTCAGTCGCGACGTGACGCGGAGGTACTCGCGGAGTCCCTCCGGCAGATCGACGACATATTGCGAAGCGCGATCGAACTGCTCCTGCGCAATGCGATAGGAATTCAGGTCTTCCGAGGCGGGGATGGCACTCACACCCATGACGCTACCACAGCACGTAGAACGCCCATCTCCCGCCGCAGCGGGAGAGGGTGGCCGGAGGCCGGGTGAGGGTTCTCCGAGGTAGCCTCGGTGCAATGAACGAGCTACTCGATCACGCCCGCGAAATGCGCCATTTCTCGACGCGCGCCGAACGCCGCGTGTGGTCCTGGCTGCGCGACCGGCGCCTCCTCGGATTGAAGTTCCGCCGCCAGCACATCGTCGGCCCGTACATCGTCGATTTCTTTTGCGATGAATTGCAGATCGCGATCGAGGCCGATGGGAGGCAGCACGAGGCTGTGTGGAGGTGGGAGTACGACTCGCGCCGGACGTTTCTTCTGAACGCGCATGGGATCGAGGTGATTCGGTTAAGTAACGAGTTGATCTTGCGAGATCCGTGTGTGGCGTACGAGTGGCTGAAGAGTACCCTCACCCGGCCTTCGGCCACCCTCTCCCGCTGCGGCGGGAGAGGGGAGTAGCGATGGTCAGCCGCGGAGCTTGCGCGTGGTCTTGTGGTCGAACCTCGCTGTGAACCGAATCCGTCCGGCGAGATCAGCGAGGTTCTTCTTCCGGCGCGTCTTGACCAGCTCTTCCAACGCAAGCCGGATCACCTCGCGCTGCGTGCCGACTCCAGTGAGTGCCCGGGCCTCATCGAGCAACTGGTCGTCGATCTCGACGCGAACGCGCATCACAGTATCGTGACACATCCGTGCGGCACCGCCGCCATCCGCTACACTCCCTCCCCGCATGCGAAAACTCGTCCTCTTCGCTCTCCTTCTCCTCCTCTCCCTCCCCACCTTCGCCATCGACATCAACGACACGCGGCTGCTCAGCGATCCGGCGATGTCGGCGCGGTTGATTGCGTTCGGGTATGCGAACGACCTCTGGGTCGCGAATACCGACGGCAGCGGCGTGAGGCGTTTGACGTCGCATCCCGGGGTCGAGTCGACGCCGCGCTTCTCGCCGGACGGCTCGCTCATCGCGTTCACCGGCCGTTACGAGGGGAACACCGACGTCTACGTCGTGCCGGCCACCGGCGGCGTGCCGAAGCGGCTGACGTATCACCCGTACGCCGACACCGCGCTCGGCTTCACGCCCGACGGCAAGTCGATCCTCTTCTCCTCCGCGCGCGAGGTGCACACGCGGCGTTACCTCCAGCTCTTCACCGTGCCGGCGAACGGCGGGCCGGTGACGAAGCTGCCGATCCCGCACGCGGCGAAGGCGGCGTTCTCGCCCGACGGCAGGAAGCTCGTCTACCTCCCGATCGGCGAGGCGTTCCGGCAGTGGAAGAACTATCGCGGCGGCACCGCATCGCGCCTGATGCTCTTCGACTTCGCCACCAACGCCACCGAGCAGATCCCGCAGCCCGCGACGCGCTGCAACGACACCGATCCGATGTGGATCGGCGAGCGCGTCTACTTCCTCAGCGACCGCGCCGGTGAGCTCAATCTCTTTTCCTATGACACGAAGTCGAAGCAGGTCGCGCAGCTGACGGGCTTCAAGGACTTCCCGGTCATCGACGCCACCGCCGGCGACGGCAAGGTGATCTTCGAGCAGGCGGGATACGTCCACGTCTTCGATCCCGCCTCGCAGAAGGAAGCGCGGCTGAAGATCGGCGTCGCGGCCGATCTGGTCGAGACGCGTCCCCGCTACGCAAAAGGAGCGAAGTACATCCGCAACGTCAGCCTCTCGCCCAGCGGCGCGCGCGCGGCGTTCGAATATCGCGGCGAGATCGTCACCGTGCCGATGGAGAAAGGCGACGACCGCAACCTGACGCAGTCGGTGGCGGCGAACGACCGCAATCCCGCGTGGTCGGCGGACGGCAAATCGATCGCGTACTTCACCGACGAGACGGGGGAGTACGAGCTGCGCATCGCCAACCAGGACGGCCGCGGCACGCCGCGCGCGATCAGGATGAACGGCGCCGGCTTCTACGAGGACCCGAAGTGGTCGCCCGACGGCACGCACCTCAGCTACGTCGACAACTCGCAGTCGCTCTTCGTGCTCGACGTCGCGTCGGGCGCGTCGACGAAGATCGCGGCGAACACGCTCTATCGTCCCGGCGTGGCGATCGATCACGCCTGGTCGCCCGATTCGAAGTGGCTCGCCTACACGCGCGCCGGCAACACGAACCTGCACACGCTCGCGCTCTGGTCGATCGATCAGGCGAAGTCGTTCAACGTGACCGACGGCCTTTCGGACGTGCGCGAGCCGGTGTTCGATCCGAACGGCAAGTACCTCTACTTCACCTCGTCCACCGACGCCGGCCCGGTGGCTGACTGGTTCTCGCAGTCGAACAACGACATGCGCTCGACGAACGAGATCTACCTCGCGGTGCTGCCGAAGGGCGTGGTCTCGCCGCTGGCCAAAGAAAGCGACGAAGAGAAGACGCCCGAGGAGAAGAAGGACGAGGCGAAGAAGGAGAAGGTCACCGTGACCGTCGACTTCGAGCGCCTCGGGCAGCGCATCCAGGCGCTGCCGATCAAGCCGGCGCTCTACACGGGCCTGCAGACGTCGAAGACCGGCCAGCTGCTCTACCTGCGCAACAGCGGCGCGGCGCGCCTCGGCACGACCGACAGCTCGCCCGACCTCACGCGCTTCGATCTGACCAAGCGCAAGGAAGACACGCTGCTCGACAGCGTCGACGACTTCCGCGTGTCGAACGACGGCAAGCGCGTGCTCTATCAGATGAAGGAGTCGTGGGCCATCGCCGACCTCGGCGACAAGATCGACGCCGGCAAGGCGCACAAGCTCGGCATCGCGGGTGTCGAAGTGCGCGTCGAGCCGCTCGTCGAGTGGCGCGAGATGTTCGACGACGCGTGGCGCATCAATCGCGATTACTTCTACGACCCGCACTATCACGGCGCCGACTGGAAGGCGATGCACGACAAGTACGCGCAGTTCCTGCCCGACCTCGCGGTGCGGCAGGACCTGAGCCGCGTGATCCAGTGGATGTGCAGCGAGCTGACGGTCGGCCATCATCGCGGCGGCGGCGGCGACTCGCTGGCCGAGGTCCCCGCAGTCCCGGGCGGTCTCCTCGGCGCGGACTACAAGGTCGAGAACGGCCGCTATCGCTTCGCCAAGGTCTACGGCGGCTTGAACTGGAATCCGGAGTTGCGCTCGCCGCTGACCGAGCCGGGCGTCGACGTCGTCGATGGCGAGTACCTGCTCGCGGTCGAAGGGAAGGAGCTGAAGTATCCCGACAACCTCTATCAACGCTTCGAGCGGACCGCGAATCGCATCGTCGAGATCACCGTCGGTCCGAACGCCGACGGCAGCGGCTCGCGCACGGTGAAGGTCGTGCCGATCGAAGACGAGTCGCCGCTGCGCAATCGCGCGTGGGTGGAGCGCAACCTGCGCTACGTCACGGAGAAGACCAACGGGCGCGTGGCGTATGTGTACGTGCCGAACACCGGCGGCTCGGGCCACGAGTATTTCAAGCGCTACTTCTTCCCGCAGGCCGACCGCGACGCGATCATCATCGACGAGCGCTACAACAGCGGCGGCCAGTTCGCCGACTACTACATCGACATCCTCCGCCGCCCGCTGATCAGCTACTGGGCGACGCGCTACGGCGGCACGCTGAAGACGCCGCTCGCGTCGATCCAGGGGCCGAAGGTGATGATCATCGACGAGAACGCGGGCTCCGGCGGCGACCTGCTGCCGTGGATGTTCCGCAAGCTGAACATGGGCACCATCATCGGCCGTCGCACGTGGGGCGGCCTGGTCGGCATCCTCGGATTTCCGGAGCTGATGGACGGCGGTCAGATCACCGCGCCGAACCTCGCGATCTGGACGCCGGACGGCGGCTGGGTGGTGGAGAACGAGGGCGTGCCGCCCGACATCGACGTCGACGACACGCCGGCGGACATCATCGCCGGCCGCGATCCGCAGCTCGACAAGGCGATCGAGGTGGCGATGAAACAGCTGGCGGAGAATCCGCCGTCGCAGCCGGTGCGGCCGGCCTATCCGGTGCGGGTGCGGAAGTAGATGTGCTTTCGGACAGACAAGAGTGTCTGTCCTACACAACCTCGGATGCCGGCGCGAAGTGCGCCGGCCATCCACCCTCGATGCTCATCCCCTCGAGGATTCCGGCGACCCGCTCCGACCATTCGGCAACCGAGGCGGGGCGGTCGTCGGCGCTCTTGGCGAGAGCGCGCGCGAACTCGGCGTCGAGCTCCGCGTTGCCGCTCACCAGCGTCGAGATCGCGGGGGGCTGCTCGTACAGGATCTCGGCGAAGACCTTCGTCACTTCTTTTCCGGTCGTCACGCGGCGTCCGGCGAGCGCCTCGTATGCGACGGTGGCGAAGGCGTAGAGATCGGTGCGCGGATCGAGCCGCGACTTGCGATCGATCTGCTCCGGTGCCATGTACGCCGGCGTGCCGATGAAGCTGCCGTGGCGCGTGAGCGTCGTGTCGGCGTCGATCGACTTGGCGATGCCAAAGTCGAGCACCTTCGCACGGAAGCCGTCTCCTTCTTCGACGAGGAAGATGTTCGACGGCTTGATGTCGCGGTGGATGAAGCCCGCCTTGTGCACGGCATTCAACGCCGCGCCGACCTGCCGCAGCAGCGACGCCACCTGCGCCGCGGAGCCGCGGCCGTGCATGCGGATCATCTGCGCGAGGTCGAGTCCGCGCAGCTGTTCCATCACGAAGAAGAGCGAGCCGTCGTCGAGCGAGCCGGAGTCGAAGACGGTGCTGACGTTCGGATGATCGATGCGCGCGGCGGCCTGCGCCTCGTGCTCGAAGCGGGCGCGGATCTCCTGGTCATTGAAGTACTCCGACTTGATGATCTTGATCGCCACCGGCCGCCGCAGCCGCTCGTCTTCCGCCGCGAAGACGCGCGCCGTGGAGCCGACGGCGATGCGGCGGCGCAGCACGTAGCGATCGGCGACGCGCAACGGCACGAGCTGCGCGCCGTCGAGTGGCCAGCCGTCTTCGGGGCATGAAGGGACGGTGTGCTCGTAGCAGCGTCCGCAGCGCGAGCAGACGTGGAGGAGCACGGTGCCGCGGTCGATCATCTGCTTGCGCTGTTCGTAGAAGCGTTGCCGCGCCGCGGTGAGCTCCCAGCGCAGGTCGCGCATCTCGATCGCCGCGCCGAGCTGCGTGGCGAAGCTCTCCACGAGCACGCGCTCATCGCGCGTCACGAACGGACGGCGGATGATCACCTCGCCCGCGTGCCGTCCCGCGGCTTCGACCGGGATGCGGATCGAGTCGCCGTCGGATTCCGGTTTTCGGATCGCGATCGGATTGGTCTCGTGCACGGCGACCGAGGTCTCGTCCTCGCGCTTGCCGATCATCACGTCGACGTCGGCGTTCAGCAGCTCGGAGATCTCGGCGGCGGTGGCGCGCGACCAGGAGTCGACGTCATGCCGTGCGGACGCGGCCGACGCTGTCAGGTCGAGGATCTTCTGCTGCGCGGCGCCGAGCTCGCGGCTCGCGCCGGCGAGGGCGAGCTGCGTGCGGATGCGCGCGAGGAGGACGGGGAGATCGATCGGCTTGGTGACGTAATCGTTTGCGCCGAGCTCGAGGGCGTTGACGATGTCGCGGCGGTCGGCGCGCGCGGTGGTCATGATCACCGGCAGCTCGATCCCCGACGATTTTTCGCGCACCTGCCGCAGGACCTGGATGCCGTCGACGTCCGGCATCATGATGTCGAGGAGGATGAGGTCGAAGCGCTCCGCGCCGATCAGCTGCAGCGCCTCTTCGCCCCCCGACGCCATGCGCACGGCAAACCCGCGATGCGTCAGCTCTTCCTCGAGCAACGCACGGTTGAGCGCGTTGTCATCGACGACGAGGATCGTGCCGGCGCCGGCACGGCCGGCAGCGTTCGTTGCCCAAGGCTCCTTCAGGATTTCGCCTCCCGATCTGGACCTGCTCAGGAACGAGTCAGGTTAGCACGGGGTTGACCGAGGTAGGATTGGGGGGATGGCGCAAGACACGAACGAGCTCTGGTCGACACTGATGCGGTTTCACCGCGAAGTGGCGGTGCCGGAAATGCGTGAAATCGTCGACTCCAGCGTTGGCGCGTTACGCAACGACATGAATTCGCATTTCGACGCCGTTTACACGCGGCTCGACCGGCTCGATTTCGACTTCACGGCATTACACAGCGCGGTCAGGCGGCTCGATGACCGGATGGATGCCCTCGAAAAGAGGATGCAAGCGCTCGAAACGAGAATGGACGCGCTCGAAACGAGAATGGGCGCGCTCGAAACGAGGGTGGCTTCCGTCGAAGACAAGCTCGAATTCGTTGCGCTGCGCACGAAGCTCGAGGAACTCCGGAATCAGGTCGCGGCGATCGAGGAGCGGATCTCCGTCATCGAATCGCGTCACTGACGCCCCCCTCACGACATCCAGTTCACGCCCGCTTCCTTGTTCCACTTCGTCGTCATCTTCTTCGACTTCGTCCAGAACTCGATCGAGCCGCGTCCGGTGATGTCGCCGACGCCGAACTTCGAGTCGTTCCAGCCTCCGAAGCCGAACGGCTCGCGGGGGACGGGGACGCCGACGTTCACGCCGACCATGCCGGCGCTGGCGTTCTCCATGACGTAGCGCGCGACGCCGCCGCTCTCGGTGAAGACGCTCGCCGCGTTGCCGTACGGTGAGCCGTGCTCGACGCGCAGCGCGTCCTCCACGTCGTTGGCGCGGATGATCACCATCACCGGCCCGAACACCTCTTCCTGCGCGATGCGCATGTCGGGGGTGACGAAGTCGATGAGAGTCGGGCCAACGTAGTAGCCGTTCTCTTTGCCCGGCACTGCATAGCCGCGGCCGTCGACGAGCACCTTGGCGCCCATCTTCTCCGCCTCGGTGATGTAGCTCTCGATCCGCGCCTTTGCCTCGCGCGAGATCACCGGTCCGATGTGCACGCCCGGCACCATGCCGCGGACGAGGTTCACCATCCGCTCGATGATGTGATCGGTCTTGCCGACGGCCATCATCACCGAGGCCGCCATGCAGCGCTGGCCCGCGCATCCCGACATCGAGGCGACGACGTTGGTCGACGTCATCTCCGGCTCCGCGTCGGGCATGACGATGAGGTGATTCTTCGCGCCGCCGAGGGCCAGGACGCGTTTCAGGTTGATCGAGCTCGAGCCGCGGCGATAGACGATCTTCGCCACTTTCGTCGAGCCGACGAAGCTGATGCCGTCGATGCCCGGATGGTCGCAGATCGCCTCGACCGTCGCCTGGCCGCCGTGCACGATGTTCAGCACGCCGTCGGGGAGACCGGCCTCGCGCAGCAGCTCGGCGATGCGTCCGGCGGAGATGGGGACCTGCTCGGACGGCTTGAGGATCATGCAGTTGCCGAGCGCGATCGCGTTCGGGATCGTCCAGTTCGGGACCATGTTGGGGAAGTTGAACGGCGTGATCGACGCCACGACGCCGACCGGGTAGCGCTCCACGCGGCATTCGACGCCGCGGCTCACCTCGAGCACCTCGCCCGCGGTGATCTGCGGCAGCGAGCAGGCGAACTCGGTCAGCTCGGCGGACTTGAGGACTTCCGCCCGTCCTTCGTTCAGGACCTTGCCGTTCTCCTCTGTCACCAGCGCCGCCAGCTCGTCGATGTTCTTCTCGAGCAGCGCCTTGTATTTGAAGAAGACCTGCACGCGCTCCTTGATCGGCATCCCCGACCAGCCGGGGAAGGCTTCCTTCGCCGCGGCGACCGCGCGGTCGACGTCACTCGCGGCCGACAACGGCACGCGCGAGATCACGCTCCCGTCCGCGGGGTTGGTGACGTCGAGATGCTCCTCGACGCTCGGGTCGACGAACGTGCCGCCGATGTAGTTGCGGACGTCGGGATATTTGGTCGGTGCGCTCTGTTCGATCGCGGTCATGGAAGGCCTCCTCGGTTGCATGTAGGACAGGCGCCCCCGCCTGTCCATTCCGCGACAGGCGAGGGCGCCTGTCGTACACGCGAAGTCTAATATCATGCCCCCACATGAATATTCGCGATCTGTTCCGCACGAAGTCGCTCGATGAGCTCGTCGCCGAAACACAGGAAGAAGGCCATCAGCTCAAGAAGGTCCTCGGACCATGGAACCTGATCGCGTTGGGCATCGGCGCGATCATCGGCGCCGGCATCTTCGCCACCATCGGCACCGCGGCCGCCGGCGACGCCTCGCGTCCCGGCGCCGGTCCGGCGCTGATGCTGTCGTTCGTGCTGACCGCCGTGGTCTGCGCCTTCAGCGCGCTCTGCTATGCGGAGTTCGCTTCGATGGTGCCGGTGGCGGGGAGCGCGTACACGTATTCATACGCGACTCTCGGCGAGCTCGTGGCCTGGATCATCGGCTGGGATCTCATCATCGAGTACGCCATCGGCAACGTCGCGGTCGCCATCTCGTGGGCGAACTACATGAACACCCTGCTCTCCGGCTTCGGCATTCACCTGCCGTTGTGGATGACCATCGATTACAGGACGGCGGCGGCGAAGATGCCGGAGCTCGTGGCCGCGGCACCGCATCTGTTCGGGATCCCGATCGTCTTCAATCTTCTCGCCGGCGTGATCGTCGCCGCGATCACGGTCGTTCTGGTGTGGGGCATTCGCGAGTCGGCGAACTTCAACTTCTGGATGGTGGCGATCAAGCTCGTCGTCCTCGGCTTCTTCGTTCTGGCCAGCATCAAGTTCGTGAAGCCGGCGAACTGGCAGCCGTTCGCGCCGAACGGTTTCCACGGAATCGCCACCGGTGCGGCGATCGTCTTTTTCGCGTACATCGGCTTCGATGCGGTCTCGACGACGGCGGAAGAAGCGCGCAATCCGAAACGCGACATGCCGATCGGCATCCTCGGCTCGCTCATCGTCTGCACGATCATCTATGCCGGAATCGCGGCCGTATTCACCGGCATGATTCCTTACAGCGCGCTGGTGAAGACGATCTCCAGTGAACAGGCGGAACCGCTCACGATGGCCATGAAGTACGTCGGTCAGGCCAACTGGATGGTCGGCGTCGTGGCCTTCGGGTCGGTGGTTGCACACACCGCGGTGCTGCTCGTGTTTCAGCTCGGACAGCCGCGCATCTTCTTCGCCATGTCCCGCGACGGCCTGCTGTGGCCGTTCTTCTCGAAGGTCCATCCGCGTTTCAAGACGCCGCACATCGGAACGATCGTCACGGGCGTCTTCGTCGGCGGAGCGGCGATGGTCGCGTCGCTCGATGAAATGGTCGATCTGACGAACATCGGGACGCTCTTCGCGTTCTTCCTCGTCTGTATCGGGATCATGGTGCTGCGCATCAAAGACCCCGATCGGGAACGCTCGTTCCGCGTACCGTTCGGACCGTATCTGATCCCCATCCTCGGCGCGATCTCGTGCCTCGGCCTCGCGTACTACCTGCCGCCGTCATCGTGGTGGCGGTTCGTGAAATGGTTCCTGGCGGGCATGGTCGTCTACGGGCTGTACGGATACCGCCACAGCCGTCTGCGCAAGGGACAGTCGGGCGGACCGCGGCCGCCGGAATTCAATCCGGAGCAGCAGCTGCCTACCTGAACGTTTCGCAGTTCTGCAGCTCGCCCCCTTCGAAGCCGCGCTTGAACCACGAGACGCGCTGCGCGGAGCTGCCGTGCGTGAACGAGTCGGGGGTGACGTAGCCGCGCGACTGCTTTTGCAGGCGGTCGTCGCCGATCGCGCTCGCCGCGTTCAGCGCTTCCTCCACGTCGCCCGGCTCGAGGATGTTCTTCATCTTCTGGGCGTGATTGGCCCAGATGCCGGCGTAGCAGTCGGCCTGTAACTCGAGGCGCACGGAGAGCTCGTTCGCCTGCTTCTCCGACCCTCGCTCCTGGGCCGCGTGGACCTTGTCCGAGGTGCCGAGGAGGTTCTGCACGTGATGGCCGACCTCGTGCGCGATCACGTATGCCTGGGCGAAATCGCCCGGCGCCTCGAAGCGCTCCTTCAGCTCGCGATAGAACGAGAGGTCGATGTAGACCTTGCCGTCGAGCGGGCAGTAGAACGGGCCGGTCGCCGATTGCGCGAAGCCGCACGCCGACTGCACGGCGCCGCTGAAGAGCACGAGTTTCGGCTCCTGGTACTGCTGGCCGCCGTGCTCCTTGAAGTACGCGCTCCAGACGTCTTCGGTGTCGCCGAGGACCGCGGCCACGAAGTCGACCTGGGGGTCGGCCGTCGATGCCGTCGACGTCGGAGCCTGCTGCGCCGGCTGACTTCCCTGATTCAGGATTTTTCCGGGATTGATGCCGAAGAGCGCGGCGACGATGACGATGATGATCGTCCCGATTCCGCCGCCGATCACCGGCAGCCCGAAGCCTCCGCCCCGCTTGTCTTCAACATTCGAGCTTCGCCGCTGGTCGTCGAGTCGCATTGCAATTCCTTCCTCCGGCGGCAGGAAGTGCAAGGGTGAAGCCGGGATAGCGATGCTTCCCTACCGCGTCAGTGCTTGTGCTCCGGCGCGGCTGGTGCGGACGCTTTTTCGCCGTGTTTCATCATCGGGCAATCCGACATCGATGCGCTCGTCGCGCTCATCATGCCGCTCTGCATGTGCGCCACCATGTGCTCCATCATCTTCGGCTGCATCTCCATCATTTGCTTTTGCATCATCGAGCGCTGTGCGACGAGCTCGGTGACGACGGCTGCCGTCCGATCGATTCTGGCCGAGCCCCTGGCCTTGTTCATCGCATCGACGAGCGTCTGAAGCTTCGCGTCCATTTCCGCCATGTGCTTCTGCATCGCTTCGTGCTGCTGCATCATCGCGGCGCAGTCGGCCATGCCGGCGGGCTTGTCACCCTCGGGCATCTGAGCGAAGAGCGCCGGTGCAAGCAGAAGTGTCAGGGCCAATCCACAAATCATCCGTTTCATCGTGAGTCTCCAATCGTTGTGCGCGGATCGCGCATCGATCGGATGCTCCTGCACGTACGTTGCCAGTAAGGCAAGAATGATGCTTTTTGTTGCCTAATCGGAAAGCGGCCGGTCAGAACGGCAGCCGCGCCAGCTGAACCTGCTTCGCCGTCCCATCCATCTGCGTCCACGCGATATAGACGTCGCGGCCGAGACGCGCCATGCGCGGAAATCCGGAGGCGCGCCCCGGACTGGCGTCGACGATTTTCGCGCTCGCGCCGAGGGCGCCGCCGCGCGTGACGGTCCGCGCGCGTACCAGATTCTCCTCCAGCCAGCTCACCAGCGCCGTGTTCGCATCGAGCAGCACGACGTCGACGCGGCCGATCGGCTTCCCTTCATCGACGCGGATGGGGTGGTCGAAGTCGTCGGAGAACGCGACGTAGACGCGCGGCTGATCGTTCGCCGATGTGAACCACGTGACCGCCGCGGTTTTGCCGATTGCGTCGACCTGCGGTCCGTTGACCGGACAGCCGGCGACCTGCCAGCCGTCGGCGTGCACCGTCCGCGGCTTCGAGCCGGGACGGACGTACGAGATGTCGCGGATCTCGTCGTCGGAGCGATCGCGGTAGACGATCAGCGGACCGCTCGCGGTCATGGCCATCGAGGTCGTGCAGCAATCGCAGGCCCGCGAGTCGAGCTCGATCTCATTCGCCACCACGCCGCGCGCGCTCACCGTGGCGTAGCGGAGCGACATGTCTCCGGCCGTTGCCCCTTCCGGCTCGTTGCGGCTGTCGAGCCACGTCGCCCCGACGCCTCCCTTCGCCAGCGGCACGAGCGAGACGAAGCCATGCTCGTTCTTCTTGCCGTCGCGATTGAGCAGGAACGGCTTGCTCCAGCTCTTGCCGCCGTTCGCGGACGTCGCCATCCACGAGTCGTACGAATATCCGGGACCGCTCTTCTGCAGCCACTGCGCGAAGAGCACACCGTTCGCGTCTTCGATCACCGACGGGAAATCGGCCCAGTTGACGAAGAGGTCATCGCGCTTGACGACGTTGACCGGCGCCGACCATTTCGTCCCGTCGTAGCGCGAGAAGCGGAGCGTGTTGTCCTCGAGCCAGCTGAGGATCACGTCGTGCTTCGTGGCGTAAAGATTGGGCGCCAGCGATCCCGCGCCCGCGGGGGCGGCGAGCGAGGTGAGTTGCGCGAGGAGGAGAAGGGTTGCGCCGATCATTCGGTCGTGATTGTGCCGCAACCGCGCATCGAAGCGTCCATGTATGGATTGGTGATGTCTCCCTTCGGCTGCAGCCACGAGTGCTTCGCCATCGAGCAGTAGACGACGTTCGGCTTCGGTTGCTCGCCGCTCGCGTTGCGATACGCGATCATCGCGTCGGAGAGCTCGGCGAATTCTTCGCGCGCGGCGCCGATCGTCGCGCTCTTCGCGACGGCGTTCGCACGCGACGCGATCCGCTCCTGCTTCGCGAGCGTCGCGTCGGCGGCGAGTCGTGACGCGGCCGATCGCGTTTGCGCGAGCGAGTCGCTGAGCAGCGCCTGGCGCACCGATTCGTAGCGTGGGAAGAGCGGCGTCGCGGCGGCGCGCGGCCAGAAGAGGTATCCGCCGATCACCACCGCCACGGCGATTGCGGCGTACGCGGCGCGCGGCCACCATGCATGCTTCGCGTCGCGAGCCACGAACGGCCGCTCGCGCCACAGCAGATAGATCGCGGGATAGACGAGCAGCTCCAGCAGGAACGACGTGAACAATCCGCCGATCATCGGCGCGGCGATCCGCTTCATCACATCCGCACCGGTTCCGGTCGACCACATGATCGGGACGAGACCGAAGAATGCGCACGCCACGGTCATCACCTTCGGCCGCACGCGCTGCACGGCGCCGTGGAGGATCGCCTCCTTCAATTCGTCGCGCGTGGTGATCGTCCGCTCCGCGTACGCGAGATCGAGGTAGAGCAGCATGAAGATCCCGGTCTCGGCGTCGAGTCCGAGCAGCGCGATCAATCCGACCCACACGCCGACCGAGACGTTGTAGCCGAGGAGGTAGAGGAACCAGATCGCGCCGACGGCGCTGAACGGAATCGCCAGCAGCACGATCGACGTCTTCATCAGCGACTTCGTGTTGATGAAGATCAGCGCGAACACGAGGAAGAGCGTCAGCGGGAGGACGACCTTCATCCTCTCCTTCACCCGGGCCATCGATTCGTACTGGCCGCTCCACGCGAGGAGATATCCGGGCTCGAGCTTCAGTTCCGCGGCGACCGCCTTTTTCGCCTCTTCGACATAGCCGCCGAGGTCGCGCTTCGACGTGTCGACGTCGACGTAGACGTAGCCGGTGAGCTTGCCGTTCTCGTCGCGGATCATCGACGGCCCTTCGGCGAGCTTGATCGACGCCAGCTGGCCGAGCGGGATCTGGGCGCCGCTGGTCGCCGGGATCAGCACGCGCGCCAGCTTGTCGACGTCGTCACGCAGCTCGCGCGGATAGCGGATGTTGATCGGATAGCGCTCGCGCCCTTCGATCGTGGTGGAGACGTTCTCGCCGCCGACCGCGGTCATGATCACGTCCTGCACGTCCTTGATCGTCAGGCCGTAGCGCGCGATCTGTTCGCGGTTGAGATCGAAGTCGACGAAGTAGCCGCCCGCGGTGCGCTCGCCGTACACGCTGCGCGTCCCCGGCACGTTCCGCAGGATGCCCTCGAGCCGCTCCGCGGTCTTCTCGATCTCCTTCAGATCGGAGCCGAAGATCTTCACGCCGACCGGCGTGCGGATGCCGGTGGTCAGCATGTCGATGCGATTGCGGATCGGCATGGTCCAGGCGTTCGTCTGCCCCGGAATCGCGAGCTTCGCGTTCATCTCGTCGATGAGCGCGTCGTACGTCAGTCCCTTGCGCCACTGCGCTTCGGGCTTGAGCACGACGACGGTTTCCATCATCGAGAACGGCGCGGGATCGGTCGACGTCTCGGCCCGTCCCGCCTTTCCAAACACTCTCTCCACCTCGGGGAAGCTCTTGAGGATCTGATCCTGCCGCTGCAGCAGCGCCGTCGCCTGCGCCACGGAGATGCCGGGGAGCGTCGTCGGCATGTAGAGGATCGTCCCTTCATTCAACGGCGGCATGAACTCGTGGCCGAGTTTCCGGTACGCCGGGATCGTGGCCAGCACGACGAGCAACGCGATGGCGATGACGGCGCGCGGATGACGCAGCACGAACTTCGCCGGCGGCGTGTAGAGCCTGAACAGGATGCGCGAGACCGGATGCTGCGCTTCGTGCAGCACGCGCTTCGGCTTGCGCGTGAAGAGCAGGCGCAGCGCCGGATCGAGCGTCACCGCGAGGATCGCCGCGATGGCCATGGCGAACGTTTTGGTGAAGGCGAGCGGCCGGAAGAGCCGCCCTTCCTGCGCTTCGAGAAAGAAGACCGGCAGGAACGCAATCGCAATGACCATCAATGAATAGAAGCTCGGGCGCCCGACCTCCTGGATCGCGCCGATGATCACTTCCTTGTAGTCGCCGCGCCGCCCGGTCGCGTCCCACACCTCGAGCTTCTTGTGCGAGTTCTCGACGACCACCACCGCGGCGTCGACGAGCGCGCCGATGGCCACCGCGATGCCGCCGAGGGACATGATGTTGGCGTTGATCCCGAAGAGCTTCATCGGGATGAACGCGAGGATCACCGCCGCCGGAATCGTGACGATCGGGATCATCGCGCTCGGCAGGTGCCAGAGGAAAAGAAGGATGACGAGCGAGACGATGATCACTTCGATGATCAGCTCGTGCTTGAGCGTGTGAATCGAGCGCTCGATCAGCTCGGAGCGATCGTACGTGGTGACGATCTTCACCCCTTCGGGCAGCGTCTTTTCGACCTCGGCGAGCTTCGCTTTCACACGCTCGATCACGTCGAGCGCGTTCTCGCCGTGACGCATGATCACGACGCCCGAGGCCACTTCGCCTTCGCCGTCGAGCTCCGCCACGCCGCGCCGCAGCTCCGGGCCGAGCTGGATGTTCGCGATGTCGCGCAGCAGCACCGGCGTGCCGCGCTCGTCGCTCTTCACCACGATCTGTTCGAGGTCGGCGATGCTCTTCACGTAGCCGCGCGCGCGGACCATGTACTCCGCGCCGCTCCACTCCACGAGGCGCGCGCCGACTTCGTTGTTCGAGCCGCGTACCGCTTCCATGACGCTCATCAGCGGGATGCGATACGCGGCGAGCTTGTTCGGGTCGACGGTGATCTGGTACTGCCGCACGAACCCGCCGAGCGACGCGACCTCGGCCACGCCGGGGACCGCTTGCAGCTGGTAGCGAACCGTCCAGTCCTGCAGCGAGCGAAGGTCGGCCAGCGAATGTTTCCCGCTCTTGTCGACGAGCGCGTACTGGAACACCCAGCCGACGCCGGTCGCGTCGGGGCCGAGCTCGGTCTTCACCCCCTGCGGCAGTTGCGACTGCACGGTCGACAACTTTTCGAGCACGCGCGAGCGCGCCCAGTAAAGGTCGGTGCCTTCGTCGAAGATGACGTAGACGTACGAGTAGCCGAAGTCGGAGAACCCGCGGATGCTCTTCACCTTCGGCGCGCCGAGGAGCGACGTGACGATCGGGTAAGTGACCTGGTCCTCGATGATGTCGGGACTGCGATCCCACTTCGAATAGATGATGACCTGCGTGTCGGAGAGGTCGGGGAGGGCGTCGAGCGCGATGCGGTCCATCGACCAGATGCCGGCGAAGACGAGCGCGGCGACGACGGTGAGGGTGGCGAAGCGGTTGGTGGCGCAGATGCGGATGAGTTTTTCGATCACGGTTTCATCTCCGCGAGTGCTGCTTTGAGTCGCGATTCGGAATCGATCAGGAAGTTCGCTTGCGTGACGACCTTCTCGCCCGCGGCGAGGCCGCTGCGGACCTCGTAGACCTGCTCGCTCTTCGTACCGACCGTGATCTCGCGCGGCTGGAACGTGCCGTCGTCCTTCACCACGAACACCACCGAGCGGGTGCCGGTTTGCAGGACGGCGGAGTCGGGGACGACGACGACTTCCCGCGCCGGCTGTTCGATCACGACGTCGCCGAACATGTCGGGCTTGAGCGCGCCGTCGGCGTTATCGAATTCGCTGCGCACTTTCACCGTGCGTGTCATCGGATCGACGGTCGGCGCGATGAACGTGACGCGGCCTTTCCACGTGCGGCCGGGGAGGTACGAGAGCGTCGTCGTCGCGGTCGCGCCGAGGCGGATGAACTGCAGCTCCGATTCGTAGACGTCGGCCTGGATCCAGACGTGATCGAGGTTGGCGAGCTCGAACAGCGGCTCGCCGGCGGTGACGCGCGCGCCTTCCACCGCGAGCTTGGTCAGCACGAAGCCGCTCGTGGGCGAGTGGATGGTGATCGACCTGCGCGCGGTGCCGGTGCGCTCCAGCTCGCGGATCTCGGCGTTGCTGATGTCCCACAGCCGCAGGCGCTGGCGCGCCGCCTCGAGCAGGGACGGCGACTGCTTCGCCGCGCGCATCGCGAGGAGGTACTCCTGCTGCGTGGCGAGGAGATCGGGACTGTAGACGGAGAAGAGCGGCTGGCCCTTGCGGATCTGCTGACCGGTGACGTTGACGTGCAGCTTCTCGATGTAGCCGTCGAACTTCGTCGTGATTTTGTACAGGCGCGTCTCGTCGACGGCGACACGTCCGACGGTACGCACCGCACGGCCCAGCGAGCGCATCTCGGTCATGCCGGTCTGCACGCCGATCAGTTGCCGACGCTCGGGCGCGACCTTCACGTTCGCATAGCCGCTGACGTTCGACGCGGTGGCGCCGTCGTTGTCGTACACCGGCACGAGGTCCATGCCGCAGTCGGGCGCGGTGCCCGGCTTGTCCGATTTGTATGCCGGATGCATTGGGTCGACCCAGTAGAGGACTTTCTTCTGCGCTACCGGCGATGGCTTCGCATTTGGGCGCGCGACAACGACGGCGACGAGCGTGATGGCGAGGAGAATCGTGAGGATCCAGGGAAGTTTCGTTTTCATGGTCGTTACCTCGCTTCGTCGATTGCCACGCGCCACTTCGCCGCTTCCGCGAGCCGCGAGAGGTAACTCGCGCGATCGCTGTAGAGCGAATTCATGGCGTCGAAGACGGTGATGAACGGCACCTTGCCGGATTGATAGCTGGCCAGCGCCGACTCGTACGAAAGCTCGTCGAGCGGGATGACTTTTTCGCGATAGAGCGCGGCCACGTCGTTCGCGCTCTGGAGCTGCGCGAGTCGTTCGCGCGTGCGCAGCTCGAGCTCGCGCGCGACGACCTCGCTCTCCGCATTCACCTCGGCGAGCTGCGCCCGCGCTTCGGCGAGCTGGTTCTGTTGACGTTTATTGATCCAGACCGGCAGCGAGATGCCTGCGCCGATCTGCCACATCGAGCCCATCGAGCCGGCGCTGACCACGAAGTCGGGGCGATAGTTTTTCTTCGCGATGTCGATCCGCAGCCTGCCGGTCTCGATGCCTTGTTTCGCGGCGGCCACCTCGGGGCTGAGCGCGACGACGTTGGCCACGACGTCCGCGATTGCTGGAAGCGGCGTGATCGCGGGAAGTTGCGCCGGCATGTCGAGCGGCCCGCCGACGAGTCGATTCAATTCGGCGAGGCGGCTCGCGATCGCGGCGCGCTGCTCCGCTTTCATTTCGTCGATGCGCGCCAGCTCGACCTGCGCGCGCAGCACGTCCTGCTGCACGGCGAGTCCCGCGGCGTAGCGATCGCGCGTCGTCGCTTCGATCTGCGTCGCGGTCCCACGGCGCTCTTCGATCAAGCGATCGAGTGCACGGGCGAGCGCGAGGTCGTACCAAGCCGTCCGCACGCGGGCTTCGATCGTCAGCGCCGCGCGGTTCAACGGCCCGACTTCGAGCTCGCGCGCTTCACTCGCCGTCGCCTTCGCCGCGAGCGCGAGCTTGCCGGGCCACGGAAGCGGCTGGCTGAGCATCACGCCGCGCTCATCACGCTGATAGCTGAGCGACGCCATCGGATCGGGCAACGTTCGCGCAGGCTCGACGCGCCTGCGCGCCGCTTCGAGCGCCGCCCGCGCGGCGTCGAGCTCCGGCGTTTTCTGCAGCGCTTCGCTGACCAGTTTGTCCGCGACCGGATCGTCGGGCGCCAGCCGCACCGGCTGAGCCAGGAGCAATACAAAACTGAATGTGATGAACACGCGGATCCTCTCAAGAGCGTTCGGATGGAACGTCAGCGCGCGAGGAGACGCGGGATCAGATGCGGAATTGGGCGTTGATCAGGAAGGGAGGAGGGGAGGGCTCGATGATGATGACCGTCGGGCGAGCGGTGATCGTCACGTCGATCGGTGCGATGAGCGTGGCTGTCACGACCGCGACCGGCTGCGGAGCCGGGATCAGCGTGGCATCGCGATCGCGCGCGTTGTCTGGGGCCGACATCGTGCAGCTCGACGCGCAGCATGCCATCGACGACATCGCGGTCGTTTTCGATTGCGCGCAGCACATCGCCGACACCGGGACGGCCGTCACGAGCAATACGAGCACGACTGTGATCGCCGCGAATCGTTTTGTCGTCCGGATGCTCACTCGATGCACGATGTCTCGAACCTCTGCGGGCAATATGCTATTTCGATGACCATGCGACTGTGCGGCGCAACACACGATCTGTGTGACATCCGTCACCTGTCGATGCGGATGACGCTTCGAATGCTGTTCCTTCTTACGCTTGGCGCCGCGACCATTTCCGTTTCCGCCGCGCCGCCTGCGGTGACGGAGCTCGGCGCGCCCGCGGCAATCGGCTCCGGCGAGCCATTCCTCTTCACCACGCGCGACGGCCTGCTGCTGTCGTGGCTGGAGCCGGTTGCGAACACGAAGGAGACGGCGCTGCGCTTTTCCGTCTATCGCGCCGGGCAATGGTCGTCGCCGCGTACCGTCGCGCAGCGGACCGACTTCTTCGTGAATTGGGCCGACTTCCCCTCGATCGTGGAGGATGCGACGGGTGCCCTTTTCGCGCACTGGCTGCAGAAGAGCGGCGACGGCACCTACGCGTACGACGTGCGCGTGGCGGTCTCGAAGGACGGCGGCCGCACATGGGGTTCGCCGTTGCTGCTGAATCGCGACGGCAAAAAGGGCGAGCACGGCTTCGTCACGCTCGCGCCGCTGTCGGGCGGTGGAATCGGCGCCACATGGCTCGACGGCCGGAACATGGTCGAGGGGAAAGAGGAAGGGGATATGACGATCCGCTACGCGGTAATCGACGCTGGGGGCGCGATCCGCTCCGACGTGCAGCTCGATGACCGCACGTGCGAGTGCTGTACGACGGGCATGACCATGGTCAGCGGCCGGCCGGTGATCGCGTACCGCGACCGCTCGCCCGATGAGATTCGCGATATCGCCATCGTGCGCCTGTCGGCATCCGGCTGGTCGAAGCCGCGACTCCTCCACGCCGATGGCTGGAAGATCGCCGGGTGTCCGGTCAACGGTCCGCAACTCGACGCGCGAGGGAAGCGCGTTGCAGCGGCATGGTTCACCGCGGCCGGGGAGCATGGGCACGCGTACATCGCGTTTTCGGATGATGGCGGCGCGACGTTCGGGAAGCCGATCGGCGTCGACGACGGCACGGCGGTCGGCCGCATGGACGTCTCGATGCTGGATGAGGAGACAGCCGTCGTCACGTGGTCGGAGCAGACCGCAAGCGGCGCGGAATTACGCGCGCGGCGCGTTGCCCGGAACGGCAAGCCTGCTCCTTCCATCAAAGTCGCCGATTCGAGTGCGGCTCGCGCGGCCGGGTTTGCGCGTACGGTCGTGGTGGGGCACGATGTCTATGTGGCATGGACGGAGCAGAGCGGCGTGACGAAACGCGTGCACGTCACTCGCCTCCGCCTTTGAGGCAAAGGGACCGTGAATTGCAGCGCGATCGAATGATGATGCGACGCACCATGATTGCCGCCGCCTGGCTGATCGGAGCGACTGTTCCGCTCCTGGCGGCGGTGGTGTTCTACTTCGGCTGCTGCGTCCTTCCCTTTCACGCCTGCGTTCATAAGGCTCTGCCGCTCTGTCATCTCGCGATGGATTTGATGAGCGGCGAACATCATGACGAGGCGCAACAACCGATGCCCGCACGCGAAAAACAGGAGCCGGTCAAGCGGATGGCGACGGACGTCCCGCGTTCGTTCCAACCGGCCGCATTGTCGGCCGTTCGCCATGCTTCGACGCCGATCGGTGTGGCCGCGTACCGCAGCTTCATTTCCCTCGGCGCGTTGCGCTGCGACCAGGATGTCGGACTGAATCTACTGACCGGCAAACTTCTGATCTGATTCCGTCTCTTCGCGCTTCCTGCCGCTGAAGTGAGACGGAGATTTACATCATGAAGCATCACATTCGCGCGCTCACGTGCGGCCTCGGACTGCTCGCCGTGGCTGCGTGTGGCGGCAAGCAGACGATGGCCTCGAAGAGCGCTGCCGCCTTCGACGAAGCGAGGAGAAAAGGCGTCACCATCGCCGCTGGCGAGCACGGCGGACATTCGGGACTGCCTCCAGCCGCCGCGACGGAGAAAGACCACGCCGCGATGCCCGGGATGGATCACTCCACCATGACGGGGATGGATCACGGCGCGATGCCGGCGATGGATCATTCGAAGATGGACCACTCCAGGATGCCCGGCATGGATCACTCCCCGATGAATCACACACAGATGGATCACTCCAGGATGACTGGCATGGATCACTCGAACATGGCGGGAATGCATCACGCGTCCCCGCCGACGGCGCCGCGGGTCATTGCGCCGCCGACGTCGACCACCGCCATCTCTCAGGCCCAGCCCGCCGCGACGCTGCGTCCCGACGACTTCGACGCGCCAGCGGCAGCTGCCGTTGACGAAGCGGCGAAAACTGCAGCGCCGCCCGCGCATCATCATCACGACGCGAACGGGGAGGGATCGTGAAGAGGTACCTGGTGCTCGTTCTCCTCGCCTCCGCGTGCGCGTCCGTTTCGCCCGACGCCGGCACGAGCGATGTCCAGACCGCAGTCGCCGAGCGAATGAACCAGGCGACCGAGGCCGGCAGCGAGCTGACCGCCGACAAAGCGGTCGCACTGGCGATGGCGAACAACCCGCGCCTGCAGGCGACGCTCGCGGAGCTCGGCGTCGCGCGCGCCGACCTGCAGCAGGCGAGCGTCGTTCGCAATCCGATGTTCGAGGCGGAGATCCGCTTTCCACGCGATCCGTTCCGTCCCTTCGAGCTGCGGCTGGCGCAGACGCTCGTCGATCTGATCCAACTGCCGCGTCGCCGCGCCGCCGGCCGCGCCGTGTTCGAGGCGGCGAAGCTGCGCGTGACATCCGAGGTCCTGCGCTTCGGGTCCGATGTCCGCGCGCGGCACGCGGAGCTGCTGGCCGCATCGCAACGCGTCGCGCAGGCGCGCACGAATTTCGAAGCGGCGCAGGCCTCGGTCGAGCTCGCGCAGCGGCAGCACGACGCGCAGAACATCACCGACCTCGACCTCGAGAACGAGCAGGCGCAGTACGAGCAGGCGAAGCTCGAGCTCGCGCGCGAGGAACAGCGGCTGCTCGTCGCGCGTGAGGCGTTCGTGCGGGCGATGGGAGTGCGCGACGCGTCGGCCGACTGGAAATTGCCGACCGATTTCCCGGCGCTGCCGCAGTCCGAGGAAGATCAGCAGCAGCTCGAACAACTCGCCGCGACGCGCCGGCTCGACATCGACCTCGCGCGCCGCGAGCTCGACCTCACGCGGCGGCAGATTTCCGTCGCAAGGCTCGCGGCGCTCGGCGACATCACCGCCGACGTGCACTACCAGCGCGATGCGAGCGGCGCGAAGACAGTCGGTCCGGGCCTCGAGCTGCCGATCCCGATCTTCAACACCGGCGCTGCGGCGCGCTCGCGTGCCGAGGCCGAGTTTCTGCGCGCGCGGCACACGCTCGATGCGCTGCTTGTGGAATCGTCATCGCAACTGCGCACGGCGCGCGCGGCGGTGGCCGAGGCGCGGGCGCGCGTCGAGTACTACCGCGATGTGATCGTGCCGCGGCGCGCGCGCATCGTCGAGCTGACGAAGTTGCAGCACAACGCGATGCTGAGCGGCGTCTTCCAGCTCCTGCAGGCGAAGCAGAGCGAGGCGCAGGCACGCCGCGATTTCATCGATGCGCAGCTCGATTACTGGAGCGCGCGCAATGAGCTCGATCGTGTGGTGAATGGCATTTTCGAAGGAGGCCGGTGATGTTTTCACGGCGCAGTTTTTTTCTTTCCTCGGCGGGTGGACTGTTGCTCGCCAGACGCGCAACGTGTGGCACCGACACTCCTGTCGGTGCGGCGGCGACAGCACAGACAGGAGTGTCTGTGCCACACAGAGTGATCACGCCGAATGGCAGCTCATTGCCGTATCGGATGGAGAACGGGGTCAAGGTTTTTCACCTCATCGCCGAGCCGGTGAAACGTGAGTTCACGAACGGGTTGAACGTCAATTGCTGGGGCTACAACGGCATGACGCCCGGCCCGACGATCGAGGCGTTCGAGGGCGACCGTGTGCGCATCTATGTCACGAACAAACTCCCCGAGGGGACGTCGATCCACTGGCACGGCTTCATCCTGCCGAACGGCATGGACGGCGTGACCGGACTGACGCAGCCGAAGATCGCGCCGGGCGAGACGTTCGCGTACGAGTTCACGCTCAAGCAGAACGGCACGCTGATGTACCACCCGCATTTCGACGAGATGGTGCAGATCAATCTCGGCATGCACGGCTTCTTCATCGTTCATCCGCGCGATGCCTCGGTGCGCCGCGTCGATCGCGACTTCGCCATCTTCCTCAACGAGTGGTTCATCAAGCCGGGCACCGCGACGCCCGATCCGACGGTGATGCTCGACTTCAACGTCTTCACTTTCAACAGCCGCGTCTTTCCCGGCACCGCTCCGCTGCTCGTGCGCCTCGGCGACCGCGTGCGCATCCGCATCGCCAACCTGACCATGGACTCGCATCCGATGCACATCCACGGACATCGCTTCTACGTCACCGGCACCGACGCCGGAGCGATTCCGCAATCGGCGTGGTTTCCGGAGAACACGGCGAACGTGCCGGTCGGGACGACGCGCGACATCGAGTTCGTCGCCGACAACCCTGGCGACTGGGCGTTCCACTGCCACAAGTCGCACCACACGATGAATCAGATGGGACACGGCCTGCCGAACCTCCTCGGCGTCGACGCGGCCAAGACCGAGGAGCGCCTCGGCGTGCTCACGCCCGGCACGATGATCATGGGGACGACCGGCATGGGCGACATGACGGAGATGCAGCAGATGATGGCCACGCCGCGCAACAGCATCGCCATGCGCGGCGGCGACGGCCCGTACGGCGCGATCGACATGGGCGGGATGTTCACGGTGGTGAAGATTCGCGAGAGCATCGACTACGACCGCGATCCGGGCTGGTACAAACAGCCGCGCGGGACGTCGGCGTATCGCGTCGAGGAGCCGGGCAAGTGAAGCGAGTCGCGGCGATCGCGTTCGTCGTTGTCGTGATCGCAGTCGTGATGATGCTGCGCCACGGCTTCAGCGCGCATGACGAGCCGACTGCGGTGGAGCGCGTGATTGCCCGCACGATGCGGCACTGGGCGACGCCGTCCGATCTGCGCGATCGGAAGAACCCGGTTGCATTGACCCCGGCGGTGCTCAGCAACGGGCGCGCGCATTTCGCCGATCACTGCGCGGGGTGTCATGGCAATGACGGGAAGGGGACGGGCGGGATCGGCAGGCAGATGTATCCGCGCACGCCCGACATGACGCTCGCCGCGACGCAGCAGCTGTCCGACGGCGAGATCTTCTCCATCATCGAGAACGGCGTGCGCCTCACCGGGATGCCGGGCTTCGGCAACGGGACCGCGGAATCAGCCGCCGACAGCTGGGCGCTCGTGCACTTCATCCGGCATCTGCCGAAGCTCACGCCGCGGGAGCTCGCGGAGATGGAGAAGCTGAATCCGAAGTCGCCGGAGGAGTGGAAGCAGATGGAGGCCGAAGCCGCGTTCCTCGGCGGCGATACAATTCGTTGATCTTGCGCCGGTGCCCATCGATCGCCCTGATCGCGATCCTGCTCTTCGGATTGACGCCCTGGACCGATCTCTGTGCATCGCGTTCGAGCATCCCGGCCTGCTGCCGCGGCAAAGCGTGTCCGATGGCGATGCACGGCGCGGCGACTGCGACCTGCGCCATCGGGGGATGTGACGACCAGGAGACGGCGAAGAGCTTCTCCCCGCAGGTCGATCGCGCGATCGCCATCGAGCTTCCGGTGATTCTGTCGCCTCGCTCGGCGGACGTCCATTTCGCGATGCTCGAGTCCCGTCCGCTCGACGGCATCGCGCGCACACCCCACCAACCGCCGCGGATCGTTTCTCTCTCTCGCTAGTTTCTGTCGTCAGCGAAAGGAGAATCTCCGTGCGCCTTCGCGCCATCACGGTCGTTGCCGTCCTGCTGCTGTTTCGTCTTTCCGCCGCCGCGAGCTGCGGCTCGGCGACGTGTCCCCTCGACCTCAACACGCTCAATCGGCCCGACCCCGGCCGGTTCGCGCTCGACCTCTCGTTTCAATACATCGATCAGGACCGTCTGCGCGGCCAGAGCGACATCGTTCCGGATCACACCGAGGTGCGCACCATCAATCGCAGCGCCTCGCTGCTCCTCAGTTACGCGCCGGTGGAATGGCTGCAACTGAGCGTGGCGACGCCGTACATCGCGCGAACGCACGAGCATCTGCACGACGACGAGCTGGAGCGCTGGCAGCTCGACGGCATCGGCGACGTGCTGCTGCAGGCGCGCGGTCGCGTGACGCCGCACGTCTGGCTGCTCGGCGGTGTGAAGCTGCCGACCGGCGCGGATGACCGGACGAACGACGAAGGCGAGTCGGCCGAGGTGCCGATCCAGCCGGGAAGCGGCTCGACGGACGTCATCGTCGGCGTCTCGTTCGAGAGCGGCGTGACGCGGCAGACGCGCGTGCAGGGGCCGATGGGCAACACCGCACTCATCCCGTATTTCGCCAGCCTCACGTACCGGCGCAACGGGCGCGGCGCGCTCGACCATCGCGTCGGGAACGAGTGGCAGCTGAACGCCGGGACGGCGTGGCCGCTGACGCAGAACCTCGAGGCGCTTTTGCAGGGGAACGTGCGGCGGCGCGGCCGCGACACCTCGCCCGATGATCCGCAGGACGCCTTCTTCACCGGCGGCACGTACGCGTTCCTCTCGCCCGGACTGCGCCTCAGCGCCGGCCGCGGCGCGCTCTACGCGCTCGTGCAGCTGCCGCTCTACCAGCATGTGAACGGAATTCAGCTCGTGGCGAAGCGAAATTGGATCGGTGGCGTACAAGTGAGGTTCTGAGGTACCTTCAATCAACCGACATGAAGCGCGCGCTCCTCAGAATCGTGGTGATCTCGCTTGCGCTGACGCTGGTCTGCGCGTTCGCGAGCTGCATCCCTGACGCGCCGCATGTCGAGCATCAGAAGCATCTCGGCGTCCGCGCCTCGGTCGCGCCGCGGCATGTCGGCGCGTCCGTCGTGCTGGTGCTGACCCGGGTCGAGGTGCGCACGAGCCCGTGTGACGCGCGCGCCAGCTTCGAATCGACCCCGTTCAGCACCGACACCTCGCGGCGCCTGCAGCTCCTCGACGTCCTTCGCGTTTGATCCCTCCTCCTTCTTCCTCTCTCACGAGGCGGTTTCAGGAGGGATCTTTCCATGAGCGAAGAGTTGCAATCCATCACCGAGGAAACACAACCGAACCTGCTTCTCGAGCGGCTCGCGCAGAACGTGCAGCTCGTGCGTGAGCATTACGGCTGGTCGCTGGCCACGCTCGCCGAGCGTGCCGGCGTCACCGTCAGCATCGTCAAACATCTCCTCCGCGGGCGCTCCAATCCGAGCATCTCCGCCGTCATCCGCCTGGCGAATGCGGCGGGGTTGTCGTTGAAGGAGCTCGTGGAGAGCGACGTCGAGCGCGCGGCGCTGCAGCCGGAGGACGCGCTCGTTCCGCACTACCGCGATCCCGAAGCGATGACCACGGCGATCGGTCCGCGCACCCGCGCCTATCGCATGCGCGAGAACTGGAGCCGGCGGAAATTCATCGAGCACGCGAAGATCAGCAAGGGGATGCTGCATTACATCGAATCGAGCTCCGTCGAGCCGAGCGTGGCGATGGTCGAGCGGCTGGCCACCGCCTTCAACATGTCGTTCTCCGAGTTCGTGGAAGTCGTGGAGTCGCCGGTGATCGCCATCGCGCGCTCGTCGGACAACGGGCAGCAGCTCCTGCATCACTTCGACTCGACGGAGCGGGTGGAGCTCGACGATTTCCGCCTCGCGGGACGGCAGCGTGTCTCCACGCCGACCGCGCCGCCGGGATCGACGGCGATGCTGTACGTGGTGGAAGGGGTGATTCGGGTCAGCTTCGAGAGCGAGCATCACCTGCTGCAGAACGGCGACGCGGTGCTGCTGATGACCGACCGGCCGTACACCGTGGCCAGCACCACCGCCGCGCCGGCGCGTTTCCTCCGCTTCGCGCGCAAGAAGGCGAATCACAGCGACGAACCGGCGCAGATCGAAACCGTTCCCGTGTGACGCGTAAGAAGAGGGTCTCCTCGCACGCGACGTTCTGTCGCGTGGATATGCGTGTCTGCGCACGAGGAGGTATCAGGCGGGAGTGGTGTAGCAGCTGTCTGGAAGAATTTCGAGGTGGGCATAGTGCGGCGTATGGGTGCCGGATACAGCGGCGAACGCGCACGGGTGGGGTGTCATCGCCGTGCAATCTATTGCCTCACTGCCGGGCGGCACGTACCTCGTCATACGCCGGCGGGTGATGAACGTCACATCGGCATGTGACCCCCATCCGTGCGCGCTTGCGAGCCATGCCGCTACATTGTGTGACGTGAGCAGGAGGCTTTATGCCGTCACCTTATAACCTCGAAGTCGAATACAACTGCAATGAATGCAGCGTTCGCGCTGAGCGGCTGTTCTGCAACATGGGCGAGCCCGTGGTCAAAGCTCTCGACGGGGTGAAGTTCACGAGTCTTTATCCGAAAGGCTCGTTGCTCTTCGTCGAAGGGGAAGACCCGCGCGGCGTATTCATTCTCTGCAGCGGCCGGGCGAAACTGACGACCTCCTCGACGGAAGGCAAGACGCTGATCGTCAAGATCGCGGAGCCGGGCGAAGTCCTCGGGGCCAGCGCCACGATCCTGGGGCGTCCTTATGAGGTCTCGGCCGAGACGATCGAGCCGTCGCAATTGAATTTCATCAAGCGCGACGATTTCCTGAAATTCCTCAATACGCATCTCGAAGCCTGCATGCACACCGCGCAGCAGCTCAGTGAGAAATATCACTCCGCCCAGCGCGAGATCCGCTCGCTCGGTCTGTCGCAGACGACAGCGGAGAAACTGGCCCGCCTGCTGCTCGACTGGTGCGTCAATGACGGCGAAATGACGTCCAAGGGGACGCGGCTCAAGGTGCTGCTGACGCACGAGGAGATCGCGCAGATGATCGGCACGACGCGCGAGACGGTCACCCGTCTATTGAGCGATTTCAAGCGCCGGAAAATCATCGATGTCAAAGGCTCGACGCTACTGGTCGCGAACCGCACCGATCTTGAAGCCATGGTCAGCGTGTGAGACGCGCGACACCATTTCGTGTGTGTGCTGTCACAGCCCGTCACAATGCAATGTTCGTACTGTACTGAATCATGACTACTACTGCCGAATGCGAAGCACCCGCCACTGTAGTAAATGAGTCAGTCGTGCGCGCCCTCTCGCGTTTGGAAAAAGCCGAGGGTTGGCCGACCGGGAGTGTGCTTTTCCGGGAGGGAGAGCAGCCCCGCGGCGTCTACATCATCCACTCCGGCGAGATCGACCAGGTCTTCTCCGCCCGTAATGGCCACGTAAAGCCCCTGCTCGTCGCCGGCCCCGGCCAGATCCTCGGTCTGAGCTGCGTCGTCTCCGGCAAAGCCCACAATTGCTCCGCCACCGCCCGCACCCCCTCGGTGACCGGCTTCATCGACAGAGACCGCTTTACAGCGCTCTTAGAGGAGCAGCCCGCATTGTGGTGGAGCATCCTGCAGATGCTGAGCACGGATATTAATTCGTGTTACGACTGTATGAGGACTTTGACCCGATAGATAGCAGATAGCGGATAGCAGATAGCAATAGAAACAGCGCGGAGGCTCCATGCCCACGACCTACGCGATGCTCGATGGCAACGAAGCGGTTGCGCGCGTCGCTTACAAGCTCAGTGAAGTCGTTGCCATTTATCCCATTACACCGAGCTCGCCGATGGGCGAGTGGTCCGATGCCTGGGCTGCTGATCAGAAGGAGAACTTGTGGGGGACGATCCCCGCGGTTATTGAAATGCAGAGCGAGGCCGGCGCTGCGGGGGCCGTACATGGGGCCTTGCAGACGGGGTCATTAGCCACGACCTTCACCTCCTCGCAGGGACTGCTGCTGATGGTCCCGAACATGTACAAGATCGCCGGCGAGCTCACGCCCGCCGTGTTTCATGTCGCGGCGCGCAGCATCGCCACGCATGCGCTGTCGATTTTCGGCGATCACAGTGACGTGATGTCCGTCCGCTCCACCGGCTGGGCGATGCTCTCCTCGGCCAGCGTGCAGGAAGCGCACGATTTCGCACTGATCGCACAGTCGGCGACGCTCGAGTCGCGCATCCCGTTCATCCATTTCTTCGACGGCTTCCGCACGTCACACGAGGTGGCGAAGATCGCGCTGCTGACCGATGACGACATGCGCCGCATGATCGACATCGAGCTGATCTTCGATCACCGCTCCCGCTCGCTCTCCCCCGACCATCCCGTCCTGCGCGGCACGGCGCAGAATCCCGACGTCTTCTTCCAGGCGCGCGAGCGCTCCAACACGTTCTATCTCGACTGCGCCGACATCGTGGCCAACGCCTTCGAGCGTTTCGGCCGCATCACCGGCCGCAATTACCTCCCGTACGAGTACCACGGCGCCTCCGACGCGGAGCGCGTGATCGTGATGATGGGCTCCGGTTGCGAAGCGGCGCACGAGACGGTCGACGCGCTGACCGCGCGCGGCGAGAAGGTCGGCGTATTGAAGGTGCGGATGTATCGCCCCTTCGACGCGAAGCGCTTCATCTCCGCCATCCCGCTCAGCACGCGCTCCCTGGCGGTGCTGGACCGCACGAAAGAGCCGGGCGCGCAGGGCGAGCCGCTCTACCTCGACGTCGTCAACGCGCTCTTCGAATCGCGCTGCTACATGAACGTCCTCGGCGGCCGCTACGGCCTCTCCTCGAAGGAATTCACGCCGGCGATGGTGAAGGCGGTCTTCGACAACCTCGCGGCGCCCGAGCCGCTCAATCACTTCACCGTCGGCATCGTCGACGACGTGACGTTCACCTCGCTCCCGTTCGATCCATCGTTCTCCGTCGAATCGCCCGAGGTGGTGAGGGCGATGTTCTATGGCCTCGGCTCCGACGGCACGGTCGGCGCCAACAAGAATTCCTGCAAGATCCTCGGCGATACCGGCCATTACGCGCAGGGCTACTTCGTCTATGACTCGAAGAAGGCCGGCGCGACGACCGTGTCGCACCTCCGCTTCGGCAATCAGCCGATCCATTCGACATACCTCATCAGCGAGGCGCAGTTCATCGCCTGTCACCAGCGGTCGCTCATCGAGCGCTACGACATGGTCAAAGACCTCATGCAGGGCGGCACGTTCCTCTTCAACGGCGACGAGACGATGATCCCGCCGCGCGTGATGCGCCAGCTGATCGAGAAGGACGCGAAGCTGTACGTGATCGACGCGAACAAAGTCGCACGCGAGACCGGCATGGGCTCGCGCATCAACACCATCATGCAGGTCGCGTTCTTCGCCTTGGCGAACGTGATGCCGGTGGATGAGGCGCTCGAGGCGATCCGCAAGACGATCCGCAAGACGTACGCGTCGAAAGGCGAGGCGATCGTCGGGAAGAATCTGAAGGCGGTCGATGCGGTGCTCGAGGCGTTGCGGAAGATCGAATTGCCATCGATCGGGTTACCGGTTACCGAGTTGCCGGTTGCCAGCGCGGCAACCGGCAACTGGCAACTGGCAACTCTTCTCCAGGGCCGCGGCGACGACCTCCCGGTCTCCGCGCTCCCCTGCGACGGCACCTTCCCCACCGCCACCGCGAAATTCGAAAAGCGCAATCTCGCGCAAGAGATCCCGGTGTGGGATCCGCAGGCATGCATCCAGTGCGGCAAGTGCGCGCTGGTCTGTCCGCATGCGGCGATCCGCATCAAGGTCTACGACGAGGGTCTCAAGAACGACGCGCCGGAAACATTCAAATCGCTGCAGCCGGTGCACAAGGATTGGAAAGGCTTCGCGTACACCATCCAGGTCGCGCCGGAAGACTGCACCGGTTGCAAGCTCTGCGTCGACGTCTGTCCGGCGAAGTCGAAGACCGTCGCCGATCGCAAGTCGCTCTACATGGAGCCGCAGGAGCCGCTGCACGACGCGGAAAAGGAAAACTGGAACTTCTTCCTCGGCTTGCCCGAATTCGATCGCCGCAAGCTGACGCCCGGGCTCATCCGCCACATGCAGGTCATGCAACCGCTCTTCGAGTTCAGCGGCGCGTGCGCGGGCTGCGGCGAGACGCCGTATCTGAAAATGCTGACGCAGCTCTTCGGCGATCGCATGGTCGTCGCGAATGCCACCGGCTGCTCGTCGATTTACGGCGGCAACCTGCCGACGACGCCGTGGGCGCAGAACGCCGACGGCCGCGGCCCCGCGTGGTGCAACTCGCTCTTCGAGGACAACGCTGAATTCGGCCTCGGGTTCCGCGTGTCGATCGACAAGCAGCGCGATTTCGCTGCGGAGCTGCTGCGCAAGCTCGCGCCGCAAGTCGGCGAAGAGTTGGCGAAGGCGATCCTCGATTGTCCACAGAAAGACGAGGCGGAGATCGCCGAACAGCGCGAGCGCGTGACGCTGCTCGAGCAGCGGCTGCGCCGCGTCGAGTTGAAGACGCGGATGCACAAGCTCGACGTCACCGACGAGCAGCAACTCCTCGCGCTCTCGAAGTACCTGGTCAAGAAGAGCGTCTGGATCGTCGGCGGCGACGGCTGGGCGTACGACATCGGCTTCGGCGGTCTCGATCACGTGATCGCCAGCGGCCGCAACGTGAACATCCTCGTGCTCGACACCGAGGTCTATTCGAACACCGGCGGCCAGGCGTCGAAAGCGACGCCGCGCGCCGCGGTGGCGAAGTTCGCGTCCGCCGGCAAAGCAGCGGCGAAGAAGGACCTCGGGTTGATCGCAATGACGTACGGCAACGTCTACGTAGCCAGCGTCGCGTTCGGCGCGAAGGACGAGCACACGCTGCGCGCGATGCTCGAAGCCGAGGCGTACGACGGCCCGTCGATCATCATCGCGTACGCCCACTGCATCGCCCACGGCCTCGACATGGCGACGGGACTGCAGCATCAGAAGGCGATCGTCGACGCGGGCCAGTGGCTGCTCTATCGCTACAACCCCGAGAAGGAGAAGCCGCTGCAGCTCGACTCGCGCAACCCGAAGATCCCGGTCGAGCAGTTCATGCGCATGGAGAACCGCTTCCGGAACACGGAAATGTTCGAGCAGGCGCAGAAGGACGTCGACGAGCGGTGGAAGATGTACAGCTACCTCGCCGCGAAGTAGGGCCCTTACGCCGATGCCGCTGTTGCCAGCATCGGCGTCGCCGCGACGAACTCGCCCGGCTGATACGCACACAGCGGATCGGACGCAAACATATCGTTCGTCATCGCGAACGCCCGTGCCCGCGATCCCCGGCAAACGCCGCGGAACTCGCAGCGTCCGCACTTCCCTTTGAGATTCGCGGAGCTGCGCACGGCGGCGAAGAGGTCGGAGCGCTGGTAGATCGTCGACAGCGGCTGATAGCGGACATTGCCGGCGGTCAGCGGCAGGAACGGGCTGAGGCTCACTTCGCCGGTGTGCGAGATGAAGAGCTGTTCCGCGCAGTCGGCGACTTTGAGCTCGGATCCATCCGCCTTGCGTGCGGCGATCTGCTTCTGGATGGCGAAGCGGCGATAGTGCGGCGCTTCGAACGTGCGGACGCGATACGGCATCTTTTCCGACGTCTGCCACAGCGTCTCGAAGACCTTCTCCACCTCGTCCGCATTCGGCGCGTCGAGGTGTTTCGCGTCGCCGATGGGGACGACGAAGTAGACGTTCCAGCGCTCGACGGAGAGATCGCCGAGGAGCGACGCGATCGTCTGCAGCTCGCCGAGGTTGTGGCGCGTGACGAGCGTGTTGACCTCGACCGGCAGCGACACCGTGCGCGCCCAGCGGATGGCGAGGAGCGTCGAGGCGAACATGCCCATGACGCCGCGCGCTGCGTCGTGGCGATCGGGCTTGGCGGAGTCGATGGAGATGGCGATGCGCGCGAGGCCGTTGCGCTTCATCGTCCCGATCACCGAGCCGTTGAGGGTGGGGGTCGGGCTGACGGTGAGCGTCGGTGCGAGGGCGCGGCGGCGGGCGTAATCGAGGAGCTGGTAAATGTCGCTCCGCTCCAGCGGATCGCCTCCCGTGATGATCAGCTCCTGCGGGCGCATCGCGGCGATCTGATCGATCGTCTTGTACGACTCATACGTCGACAGCTCGAGCGGACTCCGCTTCTGCTGCGCGCCGACAGAGCAGTGTGCGCATGCCAGCCGGCAAGCCCGGGTGAGCTCCCACGTTACGACCGGTGATTGCAAGGATTCCATCGAGCACCTCGCCTGAATCTGATGCCGTCATGAAAGCACGCGAGGACAAGCCGGTCCGATGATTGCCCGCACATCCACTTGTGACGAGCGACACCACGCGACGTTCACTCGACAAAGGACCATGAGGCGATGACGATCTGCTGCGAGCACAAACCCGAGGAGCACACCGTGGTCGACGTCTGCCACCAGGTGATCCATTACCCGTCCGAGGACTATCCGTGCGTCTGCAATGGACTGGTCGCACAAGGCGATGTGTGCGCGGCGTGCGGACATCCGGTGACCCAGCACACGCGCGAGCGGGTGTGCCGGCCGGGGAGCGGGGAGTATTGCGGATGCCGGGAGGCGTAGGGCGAGCTACGAGACTTTGCGCCGCGTTTTGACGGGCTGACGCGGCTTTCGATCGACGACACGTTTCGCGAGCTCGTCTTCGACCGTTCGGAGGTGTGCCGCGTACCCTTCCGCTCCGCCATGTTTCTGCAGAAGCCGGGCGCGTGTCCGGTGAACGTCTTCGACGATCGGATCTTCAAATTTGTTCTTCATCGTTCTCACCGAGCAGCTCGTGCGGAGTGCAAACCAACGGCGGCTCGTAACCTTCCGCGCGGCACAGGTCCAGCGCCTCGCGCGTCACTCTCAACAACGGTAACGCCTTCAGAAACTGCAGCCGCTCGGCGGCGAGAATCGGATCGCCGTCGGACGCTTCATCGATGACTGCTGCCGATGCATACAGCTCGAACTCGTCGCGTCTTGTGGTCCACCATCGGCGAGTGAGCTCCTGATGCGCGGCGACTTGCAGATCATTCCGATTCAGCCATCCGACCAGATAGCTGACGATCGTGGTCTCGACGTAAACGGGCCGTCGCACGGCGGCAGCTTACTGCGGACATCCTTCCGCGAGGCCGGAATTACCTGCCCCCTTCCCTCGTTGCGCTTTCTCGATTCCGTTGTTTGCCAATGATGGTGGAGCGCAGTCTCCGATCTGGCAGCACAGCAGAAAGGAGATACACACCGTGAAGACAACCGGTACCGTCAAGTGGTTCAACGACGCGAAGGGCTTCGGCTTCATCACGACTGAAGGCGGCGACGACGTGTTCGTCCACTTCAGCGCGATCCAGAGCCAGGGCTTCAAGTCGCT
>Ga0157375_10000098_pt1 | contig 88130 bp, 77 predicted proteins | sample M35metaG_FD_115311 | JGI IMG/M metagenome (GOLD analysis project Ga0157375, IMG submission 115311) | Miscanthus rhizosphere microbial communities from Kellogg Biological Station, Michigan, USA - M3-5 metaG | ecosystem: Host-associated > Plants > Roots > Rhizosphere > Soil | place: USA: Michigan... | reverse complement strand
GATATCAAACTTTATCTGAGGTCTGAAATTCAGGTAATCCGGATGCGCATACGATCGCTTTTTGACCTTCTGCTTAAACTAAGTGAAAAGCATAAGAATGATCTCCTGCCTGGCTACACACACCTGCAAATCGCGATGCCCTCTTCTTTCGGCCTGTGGTTCGGTGCCTATGCCGAGAGTCTGACCGATGATATGGAGATGCTGGCAGGTGCTTATCAGGTTGTAAATAAAAATCCGCTTGGAAGTGGTGCGGGGTATGGTTCATCCCTGCCGCTGAACCGGAAAATGACTACTGAACTGTTGGGGTTCGCCGACCTTCACTATAACGTGGTCTATGCCCAAATGAGCCGTGGTAAAACAGAAAAGCTGGTTTCTTTCGGAATCGCTTCCGTAGCCTCCACCCTGTCCCGGCTGGCGATGGACTGTTGTCTCTACATGAGCCAGAATTTCGGATTTATTTCCTTTCCCGATGAATTGACCACCGGGAGCAGTATCATGCCGCACAAGAAAAATCCGGATGTTTTTGAACTGATACGGGCCAAGTGCAACCGGATACAATCAGTTCCCAATGAACTAACCCTGCTGACCAATAACCTTCCTTCCGGATATCACCGGGATATGCAGCTCACCAAAGAAATCCTCTTCCCCGCCCTGGAGGAACTGAAAGCCTGCATGGATATGATGTCCGGCATGCTTTCACAGGTGAGAATTACAAAAGATATACTGAAAGACGAAAAGTATAAATACCTGTTTAGTGTAGAGGCGGTTAACGAACTGGTTAACGGAGGAATGCCTTTTCGTGAAGCATATAAAACCATCGGAGCCCGTATTGCGAATGGGCAGTTTTCCTTTGACCAGTCCCGACCCCTTCATCATGTACATGAAGGAAGTCTTGGCAATCTCAATCTTCCCGAGATCGAAGCAGCCATGGACAGAGTGCAGAGAAAATTTTAATCTCTTTTGGTAATTTTATAAAAACAAGATTATGTCTTTTCTAAAATTATGCCGGACCCTCCTGCCGGCCCTGCTATTTACAGTCATGCAGGTACGCGCACAGTCGGAAGCGGATCAAAAGAAAAAAGCAGCGCTGGAACAGTTCAGATCACTTATCGAATCCAAAAAGTATTATTTCCAGGCCAATAGTGCCACTTCCATGAAAGGAAGAACTATTCAGCTTACCGGAGGGTATTTCCTTCGATTGAATAATGATGAACTGGTTGTCTACCTGCCTTATTACGGACGTTCTTTTACGAGCGACTATGGCTCTCAAAACCTGTCGGTGGATTTCACTTCCAGGGATTTCACTTATAGTGCAGACAGCACAAAGAAAGGCGGATGGGAGATAACGATAACGCCGGCCAATGAGCCCAAGGCAAATAAGATAAATCTTTCCATTGGATCGTCAGGGTACACAACCGTACGGATCGCAAGCAGCAGTCGTCAGCCGATATCTTACTACGGCCAGGTGACGGTCATACCATCCAAATAGGCGAACAATAAATCCGGCTATTAAAGGAGTTAATCAAATTTTTCCAGCCCTAAAAAGCAGTTTCTGACTGAACCCGCCGGGGTGTATCTTTCCCTGAAACAATGGAACCGGAACTGATGGCAATTGCCCGGATAATTTCCGTCATATTCTTCATGTCCAGCGATTCGAACGAGTCGCCCGGTGTGTGATAGAGTTTTTCAGCATCCATCTTGGAAGTAGAAATCGTATGGGCCGGAACCCCTTTTCGTGCCAGTGTGGCATTGTCAGAGCGCAGGAAGAGCATTAGCTGGGGATAAGGGTCGGGGTAGAATTTAAACGGACTTCCGCTCAGATTTTTCATGAGGATCGCGCCCAGGTCGGATTTATCGTAACCTGTAACATAGGCGGAGTTTGATCCCCATTTACTTTCTGTACCGATCATTTCAACATTAAGCATCGCCACCACTTTTTCAGGGTTTATCTGGTCAGAAAAATATTCAGAACCAAATTCCCCGATCTCTTCTGCTGTAAAAGCGACAAAGACCAGCGTGCGCTGGTTGCTTTTCAGTTTCGAAAAATGCTGAGCGAGCGTGATGACAGCAGTGGTTCCCGAAGCATCGTCATTTGCCCCGTTATAAAGCGAATCTCCGGATGCATCGGGCTTTCCAACGCCCAGGTGATCATAGTGCGCGGAAAAAACAACATATTCACCCGGCTTCGATTTACCGGGTATCATTCCTGCAATATTTGAAAGCTCCTGCTTTTTCAGGGTCTGCCTGACATGAATAAAATATTGCTGAGGATCCTGCGAAGTAAGCAGGAAGATCCGGTTGGCGGCTCCGGCAAACTGGGGCATATGAAAACGTGCCAGCCTTGCGAAGTATCTGGCAAATGAAGTATCTACAATAATCAGCGTATTCCGGTCAGCGTTTAAAAATTTATATTCGATCGATTTGTAGTTCATCCCTTTTTTGATAATAATCTTCTGATAATTACTGGAAGGGGTGACGTCAAAAGAAGAATCGCCGGAAAGGACAACGATATGGTCTGCAGGGAGGTTGGAGCCGTCCAGGTTTACCGTCACAGAGGTGGAAAGCGGATCGACCATGGTAAATCGCTGCCTGAAGTTCCTGCTGCCGGACAGTGGCTTCAGACCAGCCTTCCTGAATTCCTGTTCGATGAATGCAGCCGCTTTTTCTATACCCGGTGTGAACACCTTCCGCCCCTGCATATTATCAGCCGCAAGTGTTTTCTCTATCCGGCTGACTTCCGCAACGGAAATCGTGGATGTCGTCTGGGCCGCGGTTTGAAAAAAAAGAAAAAGGGAAATAACTACCGGAGTGAGACGCATGTATATTGGGTTGGCATTATAAGCTCATCATTTCTTTAAACTTCACCGTCTGCCGACGGCTGACTTCAATCTTTTCTCCCCCTTTCATTTCCAGCAAGAGGCCTCCATTGAAGTAAGGTTCAATTTTTTCGATGAGGCGCAAATTTACAATGTGTTTCCTGTTGGCCCTGAAAAAAACTTTTTCATCCAGGCGTTCCTCGAGTGCGTTTAGTGATTTCAGGATCAGCGGCTTATTGGAACCAAAATAGATCTTGGCGTAGTTGCCGACGCTTTCAAAAAGCCGGATATCCGATAACTTCACAAACCAGCACCTTTCTCCGTCCTTTACAAATACCTGGTCGTGTTCATGCAGCAGGCTTCTGTTGGCCTGGATCTCGTCCTCACCACCTTCTTTTTCGCGGTTTTCCTCCAGGTGCAGCTTGTGCAATGCGTCGGCCAGGCGGCGGGGTTCCACCGGTTTAAGAAGATAATCGAGGGCATTGACTTCAAAAGCTTTCAGCGCATAGTCGTCATATGCCGTCGTAAAAATTACATCAGGGGCTTTGTCCAGTTCGGCCAGCATATCAAAGCCCGTTTTACCCGGCATCTGGATGTCGAGAAAGACCAGATCGGGATTAAGACTGTCTATCTTTTCAATGCCTTCATTGGCATTGGCCGCTTCGGCAATAACTTCTATCTCCGGAAATTCCAGAAGCAATTTTTTCAGCTCATTGCGGGCGAGTCTTTCGTCATCGATAATCACTGCTTTGATCATAAAAAAAATTTAAGTCAATGGAATATGTAGTTCTGCTTCAACCATGTTACCGTTCACTTCGCGTATCCTGAAATTGGCATGATCACCAAACAAAAGCTGAAGCCGGTTTCTTGTACTGATCAGTCCGAATCCGTCTTCGTTGGCCGACTGATCCAGTTTTCCGGTGTTCCTGATCAGCACCTGGTGATAATTGTTTTTCATTCGGGAAACGATGATTACCGTTCCGCCATTCACCTGCTTGCTGATGCCATGTTTAATGGCATTTTCGACCAGCGTCTGCAGCATCATCGGAGGCACGGGCTGGGTCAGGGTATCTTCAGCGATGTCGTATTGAACTTTCAGCCTGTCTTCAAACCGGATATGTTCAAGGGCCAGGTAATCTTTAACAATATCCAGTTCTTTTTCAAAAAAAACAGTCTCCTGTTTTTCGGTCTGCATACTGCTTCGCAGGATATTGCTCAGCTCAGTAATGGCTGTTCGTGCACGGAGCGGGTTTTCGTCTATCAGGGCACGGATGCTGTTTAGGGCATTGAAAATAAAATGCGGGTTGATATGGCTTTTAATGGTCTTGAGCTCAAGCTCCTTAACCAGCGCTTCCAGTTTGAGGGTATCCAGTTGTTGTTTCCGGTTTGCTTCGATATAATGAAAAAAGAAAAAAATCAACGTCCACGGAATGATATACAGGCCATTCTCCACCGTCATCAGGAGAAAGCGCGTGGAAAACAAATATTTACTTCCACCGGCATTCGGATCGAGCCATTGAATAACCCGTATACGGATAACCGTATCCAGCAGACAAACGATCAGCACGCCGATCACCAGTCGCAAAAGGGCTTTTTCAACGGGTAGCTGAAGCCAGCCGGAGTAATGTATATATATCCGAAACAGATGGGTAACGAGAATACCCACCAGCACTTTTACCAGCACGCCGACCAGGAACTGCTCATCGACCCGTTGTCCGAAGAGCAGGTTGATAAGGATAAGAATCAGGGCCAAAAGGCCCCATCCCCCGATCTGGAGCCACCAGTAATATTTGCTGGATTTTCGCATGTCCGGGACAAATCTATAAGATTAATCCACCTTTTTGGCAGATATGGTATTAGTGGATGGAAGGGCTTTCCGGCGGTTGCCCGGGTATGGGAAGGGAGTATGGTGCAGGCGGGGTGGCTATTTCAGCTGAAAATCTTACTTTTACAGGCCTAAATTAAGCAAATGGACCCGGTACCCGGCCCCCTTTTACAAACCATCGATTCTCCTGATGATCTTAAGAAATTAAGCAGGGAGCAATTGCTGCAGCTTACCCATGAGCTCCGGCAGTATATTATCGATGTGGTTAGTATACATGGCGGTCATTTTGCCGCCAGTCTGGGTGTCGTGGAACTTACCGTTGCACTCCACCATGTATTCAATACCCCTTATGATCAGTTGGTCTGGGATGTGGGACATCAGGCATACGGACACAAAATCATCACCGGACGGCGGGACAATTTTTCAACCAACCGTAAATACAAAGGCCTTAGCGGATTCCCCAACAGGAACGAAAGCGTATACGATACGTTTGGTGTAGGACATTCCTCCACTTCCATCAGTGCAGCCCTCGGTATGGCTATGGCCGCCAAATACAAAGGAGAAAAAGACAGGAAAGTAGTTGCCGTTATCGGCGACGGGGCGCTAACTGCAGGACTATCATTCGAAGGGATGAACCATGCGGGCGTGGCTGACACCGACCTGCTGATCATCCTGAATGACAACTGCATGAGCATCGACCCCAATGTGGGCGCGCTAAAAGAATATCTTACCGACATCACAACCAGTCAGACCTACAATAAATTCAAAGATGATATCTGGAAAGCGCTGGGCAAATTACCGGTAGGAGGACGCTTCAGCCGTGAGATGGCAAGCAAGATCGAACACAGTATAAAGAGCTTTGTCACCAAGAGCAGCAATCTTTTTGAAGCACTAAAGCTCCGTTATTTCGGACCTATAGATGGTCACAATCTCACTAAACTGGTTGATACACTCCAGGACCTTAAAAATATTCCCGGGCCCAAACTGCTTCACATCATTACAGTAAAAGGCAAGGGTTTTTCACTGGCGGAAAACGATCAGACCAAATGGCATGCACCGGGACTATTCGATAAGATCACCGGTGAGATTTATAAAAAAGCGTACGATACAATTCAGCCGCCAAAATATCAGGACGTTTTCGGGCACTCCATTATCGAGCTGGCGGAAAAGAACGACAGGATATTTGCCGTTACACCAGCCATGCCAAGCGGAAGTTCCCTGAAATTCATGATGGAAAAAATGCCTGACCGTGCTTTTGACGTGGGCATATGCGAACAGCATGCTGTTACACTGAGTGCTGGCATGGCCACCCAGGGCATGAAGGTTTTCTGTAATATTTATTCGAGCTTCATGCAGAGAGCCTACGATCAGGTGATACATGACGTAGCTATCCAGTCCCTTCCCGTTGTATTTTGTCTTGACAGGGCAGGACTGGTAGGGGAAGACGGACCGACACACCACGGCGCTTATGATATTTCCTATATGCGCTGCATTCCCAATCTGATTGTCAGTGCGCCGATGAATGAATCCGAATTGCGGAACCTCATGTACACCGCACAACTGGAAAAAACGGACAAACCGTTCGTGATTCGTTATCCCCGTGGCGAAGGCGTCATGCCGGAGTGGAAAACGCCATTCAAAGAAATTGAAATAGGAAAAGGTAGAAAACTTAAAGACGGCCGTGACCTTGCTGTCCTGTCATTCGGTCATCCGGGTAATTTTGCGACACAGGCAATAAGAATGCTGCGAACGGAAGACCTGGATGCAGCTCATTACGACCTGCGGTTTGTAAAACCCCTCGATGAGATAATGTTGCATGAAGTGTTTGAAAAATACAGTAGGATTATCACCGTAGAAGACGGAACGGTGGTGGGTGGATTCGGCTCTGCCATTCTTGAATTTATGACGAGACATAATTATCATGCACAAGTTACCATCCTGGGTATTCCAGACCGGGTGGTAGAACACGGCTCACCAAAACAACTCCAGCAGGAATGCGGATTTGATGCAGAATCGATCTGCCGCGCGGCAAGAGAGCTGATGGGTAAAACAGTAAAGGTTACCACATCATAAAAATCCGGGTGCAAAAAATAGAAATGGTTTGCAAACCCCGATGATGCAAACCATTTTTTATGTTTAGGCGCTGAACTGAAGAGGCACTTCTATGGCCAGCAGTTTTGAATCGGTCTGAGCCGTTATGGAGAAATCACGACTTTCGCTGACGCCCACAGCATCCCTTTTAGCCAAAGACTCGCCGGCTGCATTCACGCTTCCCTCGATCACAAAAAGATAGACTCCGGAGTTTTCCCATTTCGAAGAATAGTTTATCGATTTACCAGCGTCAAGATCAACCAGCGAAAACCTGGCATCCTGGTTAATGGCCAGTCCGTTCTCCGCAGAGTCCGGGCTTACCACCACCTGCCATTTATTTTTTCTTTCTCCGGCCGGATAATTTTTCTGTCCATATACGGGCTTTATATTTTTCAGTTTCGGGAAAACCCAGATCTGCAGAAATTTCGCCGTATCGGCGGGAGAAGCGTTGTATTCTGAATGCCTGATCCCTGTGCCGGCACTCATTATCTGAATGTCGCCCTGACCAATGATACCTTCATTTCCTGTGCTGTCTTTATGCGCCAGTTTGCCCTGAAGAGGAATCGATACGATTTCCATATTGTCGTGCGGATGGGTTCCGAATCCCCCGCCGCCCGCAACCGTATCGTCATTGAGTACACGCAATGCGCCAAAATGTATTTTGGCCGGATCATGATACTGACCAAAACTGAATGAATGCCAGGAGTCCAGCCAACCAAGGTTTACATGACCTCTTTCTTTAGAAGGATATAATTTCGTTTTCATGTTCACTGTTTTTTGATGTTTAAACATCAAATAGAATGCCGAAGGCAGATAATTATTAAATAGCTCATCCTTAAGAGCTTATGAGGGTGAAAAAAAGTCAGTCTGCTTTTCAGGCTTCGGGGAGGGGTGATTCGCCGGGTTCTGAGTATTCCAGCAGGAAATTATTTCTGCCCTCTCCGATCATGATATTCATGAAGCCCTGCTGTACAAGTTCAAGAACCGAAAGGAAGAGAAAAATGGCATGTATCCGGTTCTCACAGTTTTCAATGATACGTACGAAGGGAACCGTCTTTTCCCTGGCCAGCAGTTCCAGCATATATTCCCTGCTGCCCTCGATGGTATAGTTGTATTGTACGACGGTATGTCTTGGCTTGTTGTTGCGGTCCTCGAGCCTGAGCAATACCTTTTCAAAAGTTTTCATCAGCTTAAATAAGCTGATGGACTGAATCTCGGTCCCCTCTCCTGCTTCTTCACCGATAGTGGAAAGCTCACGATGGAGATTTCCCCGTTTGACCATCATGATACGTACATCTTCCATATCGGCGAGCCTTGCGGCCGCTTCCTTGTAACGTTTATATTCGAGTACTTTATTAACGAGTTCAAGACGTGGATCTATCTCATTGCCCTGATCATCCAGTTCCTTCCTTGGCAGAAGCATCCGGGCCTTGATACGCATCAGGGTCGAAACAAAAAGTATGAATTCACTGGATAGTTCGATGTTCAGGGATTCCTGGCCGTGGATAAAATCCAGGAAGTCCCGGATCAGCTTATGAATCGGAATATTGTAAATATCGAGCTCGTCTCTTTCAATAAAAAACAGCAGCAGGTCGAAAGGCCCTTCGAATTGTGAAAGTCTAATCTGGTACGAAGAGGAATTGAGCATTTTCGTGCTTTGTGCAAGGATACTGAAAAATTGTCCCCGGAAAACGGGCCCCGCCAGGACTTTGTAAACATTTATTTCACGGTACGGAAATTCCCTTGTGGCCGCTACAGTTTCAACATAATCCCCAGGCCCAGCAGTTCCTGCAACTGGGGTGACGCGCCCCCAATCGTCCCGTCCTTATGAACCGTTTTCACATCGTTATCATAAATGAGATTAAAGGTAAATGTCATGGTTAATATGCCCGTGACTTTAACGGCCAGGATATTGGTCCAGTTGACATCCACATTCTGCGGATCGTTCCGGTAATTGGAAAACAGATCCAGGCGCCCGGAATAAACCGAGGTCGGACTGATCTTATGCGAATAGGTGATTGAAGCATAGGCTCCGAATTCAAGTTTGACATGCTGCCCCGAATCCACGCCGAATGCGCCTACAGAAGACAGGGAATCATTTTTGACTATAACCCAGCGAAAAGTGGCGGGGGAAATGAAGAATGAAAAATTATCGCTGGGCTTATAGTTCATACCGGGTGAGACAATGAGATAAGCGGGTGCCAGGAAATCGGACGTCAGCACCGGTGCCCCCTCTTTTGGATAAGAATATCCGGGTGAAAACTGTGTTTTGAAATTAACAAGCAGAGAAGCATACCAGTTCTTCCCCACTTCATAGCCATATTTTGACAGGAGGTCTATCTTGTCATCCGATTTACGGGTGCCCTGGCTCGTGGTATTTTGAAAACCATAGGCCAGATCTATGGTATTGTCCCATGAATGCCTGCCTTCCTTATAGAAAGCGTATCCGCTCAGAAAAGAAGACAATGCGATGGAAAAATCTTCACCGCCTGCCGACCAGTTCGACTGGGCGCCCTGGGTTCCGTTTACCCGGAAAACCCCTCCCACTTTCCATTTTTCGGGGATTGTGTCATTGGGATCTTTGGCGATAGTTCTGCCCGCCTCGTTTCGCAACTGCTGGATTGATTTGTCCTGCGCGCTGGATGCAAAGGCAGTAAATAACGAAAACAATACAATGAAAAACTTTTTCATAAAAAAGGTTTAACCGGATGATGAGTCCGCTCAGGTCAGAAATAAAGTTTATGGGAGCCCTATCGTTTTCTTAGCTCATCCCTGATTTCTGTAAGCAGTTTTTCAGTTGGAGTCGGACCGGCGGCCGCCGGAACATTTTTCTTCTCCATGGCTTTAAACGCTTTGACGATCAGGAACAGAATAAAGGCGATGATGATGAATTTGATTATAGCCGCAAGGAATTTTCCGTATTTGACGGCACCAATGGTCAGTTTATCGAGATCCTGTGCATTGGCGGCTTTAAGTGCAGGCGCAAGCAAGAGGGGAGTGACTACATCGTCAACGAGAGACGAAACAATAGTCCCGAAGGCGCCACCAATAATAACCGCTACGGCCAGATCGACCACATTACCCCGTAAGGCGAAGTCTTTGAATTCTTTTAATAATCCCATAGACGTAGTTTTATAAATTTATAGAACCGGTTACGGATTAAACTGCCATAATTTCCTTTTCCTTGGATGACAGGTGTTTTTCAATCATTGAAATATGCTGATCTGTAATATCCTGCATTTGTTTTTCAGCGTCCTTGGTGAGATCTTCGCTCAGACCTTCCTTTTGTAATTTCTTTATCTGCTCAATAGCTTCCCGGCGGATATTTCGTACGGCAATTCTGGACTGCTCGCCTTCTGAATACGCTTTTTTCACAAACTCCTTTCTTCGTTCTTCGGTAAGTGGTGGGAGGAAAATACGAATGATGTTCCCGTCATTCTGTGGGGTGACGCCCAGATTGGCATTGATGATCGCTCTTTCGATCGGCTGAAGCATATTTTTTTCCCAGGGCTGAATCGTAAGAGTGCGGGCATCCATGACCGATATATTGGCCATCTGGTTAATCACAGTGGGAACACCGTAATAATCTACACTGACACCCTCCAGCATTTGGGGATTGGCTTTTCCGGCTCGGATCCTGGTGAGTTCATTTTCAAGGTGGTCAATTGCTTTACCCATGGAGTCCTGGGCAACCTCCACTATAAAGTCCAGTTCATCAGACATAACCAATAATTCTTGTTCGGATTTTAGGTGTTGATGCCGGCAGTTAATTTTTTTGTTCCAGCATACTATCGCGGATAAAGGTAACCAATTTCGATTCCTTTACCTTCTCCTTTTTTTCAGCGATTTCACTGGCAGGTAACAGCGATTTTTTTGTACGGGAATAATATGCAACTGCTATGAAGCTGAAGAAAACCGTAATGGTCGAAAATATCAGGAGCGTGCATCCCAGCGACCGCGCCAGGTAAACAAATGCCACCATTCCGAGATTCAGGGATACCAGGATCATCGTAATGGTACGGTGGGAGAACCCGCGGTCCAGGAGCAAATGATGGATATGATTACGGTCAGGGCTAAACGGCGACCTCCTTTTAAATATACGGATAGCGAATACTCTCAGTGTATCCAGCAGGGGAATCATCAGTATCGTAAAACCGATGGCGGGAGATGAAGTTATTGGATTTACTGCATTAGGGCCGTCTCCCGGGTCGATGAATTTCAATACAAGAATGGCGTTTACCACACCGATGAGCAGCGATCCGGTGTCGCCCATAAAAATTTTGGCAGGTTGAAAATTAAAAATGAGAAAGGCAAGCAGGCTGCCGCACAGTGAAAATGCGAGAACATAATAAGGTTCCATGCCTGCATACATAAAATATATTCCGAAGAGGGCTGCCGACATCAGACCCAGGGTGCCTGCCAGTCCATCCACCCCGTCAATGAGGTTAAAGGAATTGATGATGACGATAACTGAAAAATAAGAGATCAGCAGGCCGAACATTTCTGGCAATTCGTGTATGCCGAAAAAACCATGCATGCTGTGTATCTGGATTCTTCCATAATAAATGATGAGAAATGCAGCCAGTACCTGCCCGATAAATTTCTTAATCGGCGACAGGACGAGGATATCATCTTTCAAACCAAGGAAAAAGATGACAAGGGTCGCTGCAACGAAATACTGGAATTCGGAGGAATTCTGGAAGTTGATCGTGAGCAGGCAGCCAAAAATAAAACCTGCGAAGATGCCAATTCCCCCCAGCGGCGTTATGGCAACATGGTGAATCTTACGGGCATCCGGCATATCATATAGCTTTTTCATCTCAGCTACATTAATAATTACGGGAATCGCCAAAAAACTTATGGTAAAGGAGATCGAGAGAGAAAGTATTACATCGAACATGTACCTCGGTTTACATTAAATAAATCTTTCATTGCCAAAATCAAGCCTGCCTATGATAGCTCCAGAGTACTCTGTTGAAATTCAATTTGTTCTGACAAGCAATGGTATAATGTCACTGAGCGTAAGAAAAAGCAAGTTATGAACAAAAGTTTAATAAGCTCCGGCAGCCTAAGTAATTTAATTTCCGTTAGCTTTGCGCATTCCGATAAAAATCATAATGATATGGCTGATTTGAAGGCGATAGCCACGCAGATCCGTAGGGATATACTCAGAATGGTACATGGCGCCTCCAGTGGTCATCCGGGAGGTTCACTGGGATGCACAGACTTTTTCACGGCGCTCTATTTTGAGATAATGAAACACAATCCTCAGTTTTCCATGGACGGGAAAAATGAGGATATTTTCTTCCTCAGCAACGGCCATATCTCTCCTGTTTTCTATGCCACGCTTGCGCGTTCGGGTTATTTCGATTTAAAAGAGCTTTCGACGTTCCGAAAAATCAATTCGCGTTTACAGGGGCACCCTGCGACTCACGAGCACCTGCCGGGTATCCGGATAGCCAGCGGGTCGCTGGGACAGGGAATGAGTGCCGCCATCGGCGCAGCCCTTTCAAAGAAACTCAATAAGGATTCAAATATTGTCTTTTCACTCCATGGAGATGGCGAACTGGACGAAGGACAGAACTGGGAGGCCCTGATGTTTGCCGCACACCATAAAGTGGACAACCTTATTTCCACTGTGGATTGGAATCACCAACAGATCGATGGGACGACCGACTCCGTGATGAATCTTGGAAATATCCGTCAGAAATTTGAAGCTTTTGGATGGAAAACCCTGGAAACCAATGGAAACAATATGGACGAACTGCTCGCTACCCTCCGGGAAGCCCGCTCGCTGGCCGGCAAGGGACAGCCCGTTTCCATCCTCATGCATACTATCATGGGCAAAGGTGTTGACTTTATGGAAAATGACCATAGCTGGCACGGCGTCGCTCCAAGTGATGAACAATTGAAAAAAGCCCTGGCCCAGCTGCCTGAAACTTTGGGAGACTACTAACCAGGTTGGATAAGACGATCTGAAAAAAATCAGCTCTTGAGTTCGAATGGCTGAAGGGCGGCTTTTCTCGCCGGAAGCCAGGAAGCCAGGAGTACCACCACCAGGATGGTTGTTCCCACCAGGATGAAATCCCCGGGGATAAGTTTAACCGGATAATAATCGATCAGGAAATTGCCCTGCAGGGGCACCAGTTTCCAATGCACCTGCATCCAGCAGAGTGCAATGGCCAGGAGAAATCCTATACCTCCTCCGATCAGGCCAAGCAGTACGCCTTCATTCAGAAAAATGCGAAGGATATAACGGTCATCCGCACCTATTGCTTTCAGAACCTGGATATCTTTCTTTTTTTCCAGCACGAGCATGGTCAGCGCCCCGACTATATTAAAGGCCGCGACGATCAGGATCAGCGTGAGAATGATATAAATCACCCATTTCTCCATTTGCATGGATCCAAAAAGTGTCTCGTTCTGTTCGTCCCGGGTGCGGACCTGAAATTCATTACCGAATAAAGACTGCAGTGCCGCTTTGAGCTGCCTGCTCGTTTTCCCGCTGGTCGTTGCAATTTCGATCGCACCGTATACATTCGAATCCAGGCCTAGCATACGTTGCATAAACTGGAGGTTCGTGATTACATACCGCGTGTCGAAGTCTTCCTGTATTTTAAAAGCACCCGCAGAAACCAACGGTTCCGACCGTACAGCCGATTCCGGATCAGATGGATTGATCACGCCGTTCCGGAAGAGGTAGACTGTCATGGGCGACAAAGCCCGGTCCGACTCGATATCAAGCGCATATTCCACGCCTGATCCCAAAATGGCTTCCGGGTGCTCGGAGGTTCCCGTTTCATATTTACCCCGGCTGATATTCCGGGAGACGCCATTGATGTTTTTAAAATTATCATCTACCCCTTTAAGCATCACCGGCTGCAGACTGTTGTACTGAAGGAGTGCCTGGTCTTCTATCGTCAGCGAATAACCGAGAACACCGTTTATCTTTCTGAGTTTCGCGAGCGTAGCCTGCGGCACCCGGCTGAATTTGCCTGACACGGGCGAAACGCGCACATCAGCATAAAAGGAAGAATACAGGGAACGCACGAGTTGCTCAAGTCCGTTGAAGACACTAAGGACTACGATCAGTGAGGCTGTCCCGAGAATGACCGCCGCGACGCTCACCCAGGAAATGATGTTGATGGCGTTGGTAGACTTCTTTGCTTTAAAATAACGCCAGGCGAAGAGGAAGCTCAATGCGTAAAAAATTGATCAGGAATTATTCCCGGTTTGTGGTTTGCTCTCTTTTATCTCGCGAAACAGATTTTCCATTTTATCTACGTATTCCAGCGTGTCGTCGATATAGAAAGTCAGCTGCGGCATCGTTCTCAACTGATTGCGTATTGAGCTGACCAGGTCTTTTTTAATTTCCCATGCGCGTTCCTCAATCAGCTTAAGCGCATCTTTCGGATTTGAAACCTGGTAAAAACTGAGGTAAACCCTGGCTTCAAAAAGATCCGGTGTGATTTTCACCGAAGAAATCGACACCATGCCTCCCAGCATCATATTCAGCCCCAGTTTCTGAAAAATTCTGTTAAGCTCTTCGAGAAGCAGAGCACTTACCTGTTTCTGACGTTTTCCTTCTTTCATATCCTGCGGATTTCCATGTAAATTTACGGGTTTAGGCACCAACCGCTAATAATGAAAAGATTTTCGACGATTCTAAGGTATCTGAGCGACCAGAAAAAATATATAGTCCTTTACTTTGCTGTAAATCTCCTTTCTGTTCTTTTTTCCCTGGTTTCCCTTACCATGCTGGTCCCCTTTCTCCAGTTGTTGTTCGGACAGGAGAAACCGGTAGAAAATGCGCCGGTTTTGGCATTTTCGGCGTCAAGTCTGCTGGAATATATTAAATATATTCTCAGCGTCCTGATCCGCAACCACAATCAGGTGTATGCGCTGGCTGCTATATGTATAATCATCATCGTATCTGTTTTTCTGAAAAATCTTTTTCTCTATCTCTCCTACCGGATCATGGGACCAATGAGAAACCGTGTATTGAACCGCCTGAGGGCTGATCTCTATTCCAAGATTCTTGAATTACCGCTTGGCTATTTTACCGAGCAGCGCAAAGGTGACCTTATAAGCCGGATGAGTAATGATATCAATGACATTGAATGGAGTGTGATCAGTACACTGGAAGGAATTTTTCGCGAGCCACTTACCATCCTGGTTATCCTGTTTACGCTGGTCTTTCTGAGTCCGCCTTTGTCTATATTTCTTTTTGTGCTTCTTCCGCTGACGGGATTCATTATCGGTCGCGTAAGCCGTTCACTGAAAAAACAGTCCAGTGTGGCGCAGGAAGAATTGGGAAGCCTGATGTCTATCCTCGACGAAACCCTGGGCGGGCTGCGCGTTATCAAGGCTTTTAACGCAGAAAATCTTCTGCGCAGTAAGTTCTTTGCCACAAACAATTTCCTTAATCATATCAAAAACAAAATAATATTCCGGCGCGATATGGCTTCCCCCCTTTCCGAATTACTCGGCGTAGTGGTGTTATGCTGTATATTATTTTTCGGCGGACAGATGATCCTCTCACATAAGTTTTCACTGCAACCTGAAGGGTTTATTGCATACATCGCCATTTTTACGCAGATCATCAATCCGGCAAAATCGCTTTCCACGGCCTTTTACAATGCACAAAGAGGAACTGCAGCTATCCGGCGTATTGAAGAAATTCTCCACGCCGACAATGTAATCCTGGAACCGAAGAATCCTGTTCCCTTCAACAATTTCCGCCATTCGATAGAATACCGTCATGTCCGCTTTGGTTACAGTGGTGTGGAAGTACTTAAAGATATCTGTCTGAATATTGAAAAGGGAAAGACCGTGGCACTGGTTGGTTCTTCTGGTGCCGGCAAATCCACGCTCGCAGATCTTATTCCCCGGTTTCACGATGTAACGGGGGGGGAACTTCTGGTAGACGGAATAGATATCAGGAATTATTCGTTGCACGATCTCCGTGCTCAAATGAGTATCGTGACACAGGAACCCGTTTTGTTTAATGACAGCATTGCAGCCAATATTGCCCTTGGAACACCCGATGCTTCACCGGCTGAAATTGAAGCGGCAGCAAAAGTTGCCAATGCCCACCAGTTTATTATTCAAAAGGAAAACGGCTACCAGACCAATATCGGTGACCGGGGTTCAAAGCTAAGTGGCGGCGAACGTCAGAGACTGACCATCGCACGCGCCGTTTTGAAGAATCCTCCCATCCTTATTTTAGACGAGGCCACTTCCTCCCTCGATACTGAGAGTGAGCGCCTGGTGCAGGATGCCATCAACAACATGATGCAAAACAGAACCTGCGTGGTGATTGCCCACCGCCTCAGCACAATACGTCATGCCAACGAGATCATTGTTTTACAGAGGGGAGAAATTGTGGAAAGAGGAACGCATGCCGAACTGGTAGGACAGAACGGTTTTTACAAGAGACTGGTCGATATGCAGGAAATCAAGTAGAGTTGAAAATCTGCCCCGGGTCAGTTACCAGGCCCTCAATTTTTCGAAGACAGGCACGCTTAGAATTTCCGGATCAGGTAAACACCCAGTATAAGAAGGACGGCACCAAGAACTTTAACCGGAGAAATTTCCCTCACAGAAACACCCAGCCAGCCGAACTGGTCAAAAAGGAGTGCAACAAACATTTGCCCTGCAACCACCAGGCTGAAAGAAAGCGCTACACCCAGCCTGGGTAGCAGAATGACGATGCCCGCAACAAAGAAAGTACCCAGGAGGCCACCGGTCCATATCCACCAGGGCGAAGAGGAAGAGATAAATCCAAGCTGGAACCGGCCGGTGAGAATCAAAAAAACCATCAGGGCTACAGTACCCACTGCAAAGGAAATAAACGCCGACATTACGGGGCTACCCGCAGTCCGGGCCAGGCGCGCGTTGATAGCCGCCTGAATAGGGAGTATCGCACCGAGTGCGAGCGCCATCAGGACAAAAAGAAGACGGGGATTCATCCCGGATTATTTGTTCATGGTCTGCTTGGCCTCAATGCTCAGAGTGGCATGAGGAACCGCTTTCAGCCTCGCCTTATCGATCAGCTTGCCGGTTACACGACAAATTCCGTAAGTCTTGTTTTCGATACGCATCATGGCTTTTTCCAAATGGTCAATAAAAGTAATCTGGCGGCTGGCCATCTGGCTGAGCTGCTCTCTTTCCATACTCATACTTCCATCTTCCATTGTCATGTAGCGGTTGTCGGTTTCATCTCCGCCCATCTCATCCCTGCGGGTGATCAGGCCCTGGAGGTAGGCCAACTCTTTCTTGGCTGAATCCATCTTTTTGCTAATCAAATCCTTGAATTCAGATAACTCAGTATCACTATATCTCATGGTGGGTCCGGTTTGGTCCTGCTGGTGAATGTCCAGGACGGATTTGGTGAATTCAGGTTCGTATTTACGAACAGTCTTGGTCTTAATTTCAGGAATAACCAGTTTGCCTGTTTTAGCAGATGGCTGTGCCACATGTTTTTTGAAGTCGGGCTTTACTGTTACCGGGCTGGTATTCAGGACCTGCTGTTTGAAAACATTTTTCTTATCATCAGCTTTACCTGGCACTTTGGCTACCGGAACAACGGGCTTTGGCGCAGGCTGAACCGGAGCAACTACTGTATGCGGCTTGGCCGGATGCGTCGCTATGGCCGGTTTTTTTGCCGGCGTTGCGGGTTTTTTCGACGGGGCAGGAACAGTTTTCTTTGGAGTTGTTGTCTTGGAATGCGCTGGTTTTCCGGTACTTACTGTAGTCTTCTTAGTCACTGTCACATGTTTTTTTGAGGTATCCTTCTTTACAGGTTTAACCGCTGAAACCTTTTTAGCGACAACTTTCTTAGCAGCCGGTTTGGCCGCTTTTTTAGGCTGCGCTTTTTTTGCCGGTTTAACCGGTTTTTTCTTGATTGCCATACGATTAGGCTTTTTTTGTGACAAACACTGTTAAGGGGACGTCATTCACTTCAATTAAAGTGCCATCGGGAATTTCAGCCACCAGGTCAAGCCGGTCTGCCAAAATTTCCGCGCAAATATAATAATTAAATTCTCTTATAGTCTCCTCTAATGTTTCCGCACCCCTGATTTGGACCTGAATCCGGTCTGTAAGTTCGAATTCTTTGTCCTTCCGGATCTTTTGTATCCGGTTAACAAGTTCACGGGCGTTACCTTCCCTTTCCAGTTCGGGCGTAACTGTCACATCCAAAGCCACGGTAAGCGGCCCCTTGGTGGCAACCATCCAGCCCGGGACATCCTGGCTACTGATTTCCACTTCTTCCAGGCTGATCTCCACCTCCTCACCTCCGAGGTCAAGCCGGATTTTGCCCTGCTTTTCGAACCTGGCAATATCTTCCTGGCCAAACCCCGAGAGAGCCTGTGAAAATGCTTTCATTTTCGGTCCCAGTTTCCTTCCAAGCAGTACAAAATTTGGTTTTATCTTCTTATGAATGAACGCGTTATCAGGTGCCAGGTATTCTATTTCCTTGATGTTGGTCTCAGAGCGGATAAGCTCTTCCACTTTTGTCAGCTGCTCCCGCATTTTCTGGCTGAGGACAGGAATCAGGGCTTTTTTCAATGGTTGCCGCACTTTGATATTCGTCTTTTTACGGATCGAAAGAATCAGGGACGACGCGTCCTGCGCCAGCCGCATCCTTTCTTCGAGTTCAGGATCGATGGCAGTTTCCTTCACCGTGGGAAAGTCAGTAAAATGAACAGAATCCTGTCCGATTTTCCCCGTCACCCCGTTCAGATTACCAAAGAGCCAGTCGGCGAAAAAAGGAGAAACTGGCGCGATCAGTCTGGATAATGTTTCAAGGCATTCATAAAGTGTCTGGTATGCGCTTTTTTTATCTTCTCCGTATTCTCCTTTCCAAAACCTTCTGCGGCTAAGACGCACATACCAGTTGCTTAGTTCACCATCCACAAAATCCTCTATAAGCCGTCCTGCTACGGTAGGCTCATAATCGTCCAGGCTGCTGGTGACTCTTTTTATGAGAGTATTCAAAGAAGACAAAATCCAGCGATCGATTTCGGGTCTATCATGCACCGGAATCTCACGGTCGGTGAAATCGAATTTGTCGACATTGGCGTAAAGTGCAAAAAACTGATAGGTATTGAACAGGGTGCCGAAAAATTTGCGTTGTACTTCTCTAATTCCCTCCGCATCGAATTTCATACTATCCCAGGGCGAAGCATTGGTAATAAGGTACCAGCGGGTTGCGTCTGCGCCGAACTGCTCGATGGTACTGAATGGGTCCACGACATTACCCACGCGTTTGCTCATTTTATTTCCGTTCTTATCCAGCACAAGACCGTTAGAAACGACGGTCCGGAAAGCAACCTGGTCAAAAAGCATAACGCCGAGCGCGTGTAACGTATAAAACCAGCCACGGGTCTGGTCAACTCCTTCGGCAATAAAGTCAGCAGGAAAATTCTTTTTGAATTTATCTTTATTCTCGAAAGGATAGTGCCACTGGGCATAAGGCATTGAACCCGAATCAAACCATACATCCACGAGTTCTGAAACCCTTTGCATTTTCTCCCCTTTGCCACTTACCAGCACAATGTCATCGACAAATGGTTTATGCAGGTCAAGTGCACTGGCCGATAACCGGGAGTTGACCCCGGGACCAAGGATCCTGCGTGCTTTCTCTGCTTCATCCATGAGCTCCTGAATGGAACCGATACATTTTTCTTCCTGTCCGTCTTCCGTTCTCCATATTGGCAACGGTGTTCCCCAGAAACGACTCCGGCTGAGGTTCCAGTCCACCATATTTTCCAGCCAGTTGCCGAATCTTCCTTCGCCGGTGGACGCGGGCTTCCACTGGATGGTTTTATTCAGTTCAACCATTCTGTCTTTCAGTGCCGTTGTCCTGATGAACCAGGCATCGAGCGGATAGTACAGAATCGGTTTGTCAGTGCGCCAGCAATGCGGGTAAGTGTGTTCGTATTTTTCTATTTTAAAGGCTCGGTTCTCTTTCTTCAGTTTAACACAGATATCCACGTTCACATCTGCGTATTGCGGATCATCCTTATAATTCTTAACATACCTGTTGCTGAATTCATCCACACCCTCTACAAATTTGCCTTCCTTATCTACCAAAGTGAGAATGCCCAGATGATATTTACGACCTGCTTTATAGTCGTCGGCCCCAAAAGCCGGCGCTGTGTGTACAATGCCCGTTCCATCTTCCGTTGTTACAAAATCTCCGGTTACCACACGGAAGGGATCTGCACTGGGAGTGATCTCCTTTATTTTTTCCATGCTGCCCGCCTCGCTGGGGATCAGCTGTTCATAACGGCAATTTTCCAGGTCCGAGCCCTTACATTCATACAATACTTTCCAGGGCGCAGACTTTGAAAGCGGCTGGCCGGATTCAAATTCCCTGTTCTCATCCTCGGGTTTAAAGTACTTCGGTAAAAGTGATTTGGCCAGAACCACCTGAACCGGCAGATGGGTATAAGGATTCAGGGTCTGTACAAGCACATATTCAATTCCTGCACCTACGGTCAGACCCAGATTGGAAGGCAGGGTCCAGGGGGTAGTTGTCCATGCAAGAAAAAAGATTTCATCCTCACCTGGTTTATTGGTCTTACGGAATAAAAACTCAGACTTCTCATCCCTCAGCGCCCTGAACATCGCGACACAGCTGGTATCCCTGACTTCTTTATACGTTCCGGGCTGGTTGAGTTCATGGGAACTCAGGCCTGTACCAGCAGCGGGCGAATAGGGTTGAATACTAATGCTTTCAAATAAAAGGTCCTTCTGATAAAGTTCCTTTAGTATCCACCAAAGCGTTTCAATATATTGATTCTCAAATGTTATATAGGGATGTTCCAAATCAACCCAATAACCCATGCGCTCTGTGAGGTCGTCCCATTTGTCCTTATAGCGGAGGACCGCTTCGCGACATTTATTATTATACTCTTCTACTGTAATGGATTTGCCGATATCTTCCTTTGTAATGCCAAGCTCTTTTTCCACTCCGAGTTCCACGGGAAGGCCATGGGTATCCCATCCGCCCTTTCTCTCTACCTGAAAACCCCTCATGGTTTTATAACGGCATACCAGGTCCTTCAGCGTGCGGCTGATCACGTGATGAATGCCGGGTAGTCCGTTCGCACTCGGAGGGCCTTCATAAAATACAAAAGGAGGCTTTCCTTCACGCAATTCGATACTGCGGCGAAAGGCATTGGAAGATTTCCACTGCTCCAGCATTGATTCCCCGATCCCCGGCAGATTTAATCTTTCGAATTCCCTGTATGTGCCCGCCATCCTATCCTTTAATAATGAATTGTTTAGAACAAACCCGGGGGCAAAGAAGACACCCCTCATTCAAAAAGACAGCAAAGCTAATGAATTTCAGCGTTTTTTTACTGGTGTTAAACACTGTTATGAATCACGCGAGAGTACGTAAAATAAAAGTAGACTTACGCGGAAGTTGGGCATAATCAAGGGATTAACTATGCGCAATTATCCACAGATTAATCCTTTGGCATAATTTATGTTTGAAAAAAGGCGTTCCAATCCTGTAAGAAGACCAGCGAGACTAATCACTTAGATAAAATCTCAGGTTCTGAAAAATTTTTTTCTACGGTTTAGGGTTTAGGGGTTAAAAAGGGGGGTATTCCTACTCCCCTTCCTTTTATCTTAACCTAACATTTTAATCTGCACTTTCCCGTTTTTAATTCCTCTTATCACGCTTGAAAAAACCAATGCTAGTAATGATTAAGTTTTTACCAATTCCTAAGACAAACTAATGAATTTTTTTAGCTGAAAGACCACCTTTTTGCCCCCTTAATTAAAGCCTCCCTGCAGGGAGGTTTTTTATTTTAGTGGTTGGTCCTGACCGTTAGCAACGGTTTTTTTTAACCGGATCCTTTTATACATCCGTATCGCGATCATCAGCATAACCGCCAGCAGCGCAATCCCCGTAATTCCAGATAACCAACTCATCGCCTGCTTCACAACAGCGAGAAAGACAATAGCGAATAAGAAAAGGGTCGCCAGCTCATTCCAGATTCTAAGTTGCTGTGAACTGAACCGGAAAATATTTTTTTGCTGTTCACGATATATGTGGTGAAGTGAAAAATGATATCCATAAAGAAGCAATACAAAAATTAGTTTCACTATAAGCCAGTTCGGTGTGGCTCCCATGAGAATCCATACCCACGGCCCGAAAACAAGGGTTAGCAGGGCTGAAGGCCAGGTAATCCCAAGCCAAAGCCGCCGGCTCATCAGGCGGTACTGGCTACCCAGGATCTCTTTTTCAGGACTTCCTTTATCTGCGGATTCACGATGATAAATGAAAAGGCGAACGATATAGAACATCCCGCTGAACCAGGTAACGATAAAAATAATGTGGAGCGCTTTTAAATATAAATACATATCTCAATTATGGACCCAGTCGGCCAGGACCCGGACCCAGGCTGCGTTTGTATTCAGGCAGGGTATCATCCTGTATTCGGTACCGCCTGACTCCAGAAAACTTTCTTTACCGCGAATCTCAATTTCCTCAAGCGTTTCCAGACAATCACTTACAAAAGAAGGACAGGCCACGAGCAGTTTTTTTATTCCCTCCCCGGGCATCTCCTTCAATCGGAAATCCGTGTACGGCTTTAGCCAGGGATAGCGTCCCAGTCGGGACTGGAAAGAAAAACTGTATTTGCTTTTTGGCAGGCCCAACTCGGCTGCTACAAGATTCATCGTCTTCAGACACTGATGACGGTAACAGGTCTTATGAGCCAGGGACTCCGTATCGCAGCAATCCGGTGAAGCCAGACAATGACGGTGTGTCGGATCGGACTTAACCAGATGACGTTCGGGGATACCATGAAAACTGAACAACAGATGATCAAACTCTTTTTCCAAATAAGGGCGCATATTTTCAGCCATCGCGAGGATATATTGCGGATGCTGATAAAAAGGCGGGATAAATGTCAGGCCAAACCTGTATTTTTCTCTTCGGTGTATTTCCTTCGCCTGCTCCACGGCGGTTTCATAGGATGACATCGCATAGTGCGGATAAAGAGGAACAGCAATCACCTCCTCCAGGTCGGGATTGGTTTTAAGAAGAGATTCAAATGCGGATTTGACAGTTGGGTTACCATAGCGCATCGCCATCACTACCGGTTCGGGAATGAGTTCTCCCAGCTTTTGCACCATCACCCTGGTATGCTGAACAAGTGGAGAACCTTCAGGAGTCCATATTGTTTTATACGCTTCGGCCGACTTCGGTGCCCTCGCAGGAACAATGATTCCCTGCACGATAACTTTTCTAAAAAACCAGGAAGCATCGATTACACGCTTATCGGTGAGGAATTCATTCAGATATTTCCTCAATTCATTCACTTCCGTAGAATCAGGCGAACCGAGATTCATTAATATTATACCCGTATTCATTTTTGCCATCGGACAAATGTAATTAAGAAACCGTCTGCTGCAGAGTTTGGCCTTCGGGAAAACCGGTAAACACGGCCCTCTTTACAAATGACAGTATTATGACATAAAAATGAGGCATTCGGAAACACACCCAGTATTTTTGTCATCTATTCACAGCATGAGCAGAAGCCAGCATTTTGACTTATCGAATTTTTTTGTAACCGGAATCAATTATAAGAAGACCGATACTGAAATAAGGGGTTTTTTTGCCATAGGACCCGATCAGTACGCGCATATGCTGGATCGTGCGGCCTCTCTTCCCCAGGTACGTGACGTTTTTGTGCTTTCTACCTGCAACAGGACAGAAATATATGGAATCGCCGAAAATCCTCAAATGCTGGAAAGACTTCTTTGCTCTTATACACAGGGTTCCGAAGAACTTTTTCACGAGCTGGCCTACCGGAAAACCGGAATGGATGCGATCCGTCACCTGTTTGATGTGGGCGCCGGCCTGGATTCACAGATCCTTGGCGACTATGAAATCGTGGGACAGATCAGGCAGGCAATGAAATTTGCAAAAGAAAGGGGCTTTATTCACACTTTTATGGAGCGGACTCTTAACCAGGTCCTTAACTCTTCGAAAGAGATTAAGAATAACACGGGACTAAGTGACGGAACAGTTTCCGTCGCTTTTGCTGCCATTCAGTTTATACGTGCTCATGTTCAATCGGTAGAGAACAAAAAGATCCTGTTGATAGGGACCGGGAAAATTGGCACCAGCACCTGCAGGAATCTGGTCGACTATCTGGGCGGTTCGAAGATAACCCTTATGAACAGGACACCGGAAAGGGCCGGCCATCTTGCATCTGCTTTTGGTTTGAGAACAGCACCCATAGAGCATCTTGCAGCGGAGGTCAGGCAAGCTGATATCATCCTTGTGGCTACCAATGCGCAAGAACCTATCCTCCTGCTAAATGATTTCGAAGACCTGTCCGGAAAAAAACTTGTGATCGATCTTTCAATCCCCTGCAACGTGGAGAAGAAGGTTTCACAACACCCGCATATTACGCTGATCGATGTAGACGGCCTCTCCAAACTCAAGGACGAAACACTTTTGCGCAGGGCTGCCGAGATCCCAAAGGCCAAGTCAATAATTCAATACCACCTGGCAGAGCTGGCAGACTGGATGGAAATGCGCAGGCATGTTCCGGTGTTACAGGAAGTAAAAATTAAACTCCAGGAAATACACGGATCCTCTTTTTTCGGGCTTACCGAAAAACTTCCTGCCCGTGACCAGAAAATCCAGCGTATACTCAATGGCATGGCTTCTAAGATGCGGCGCGAAAATCAGCGGGGCTGCTTTTACATTGAAGCCATTAATGAGTTCATCACCGGTTGATAATAACTAATCATGCCCAGTAAACTCAGGATCGGAACGCGCGAAAGCCAGCTCGCGTTGTGGCAGGCGGAGCATGTCAGCCGGTTATTGAAGCTGGCAGGTATCGATTCAGAACTCGTCCTTATAAAAAGTGAAGGTGATCTGGATTTGACCACTCCGCTTTACGAAATGGGTGTTCAGGGGATCTTCACGCGCAGCCTGGATATCGCGTTACTCAACAACAGGATCGATCTGGCCGTGCATTCCATGAAAGACGTGCCGGTGAAGCTTCCCCGGGGGCTGCAAGAAGCGGCTGTTCTGGAGAGGGATAGTCCTTTTGATCTCTTCATTCCCGCACCGGGGCGGCATATATTCGATATGCAGTCGCATCCTCCCGCAACCATCGCCTCAAGCAGCCTCAGAAGAAAAGCACAGTGGCTGCATCGTTTTCCAAAAGACAATATAGTCCCTATCCGGGGCAACGTAAATACAAGGATGAAAAAGGTCGAAGGCAGTGACTGGAGCGGGGCCATATTCGCGGCAGCGGGTCTTGAACGTATCGGATTAAGACCAGTAAATGCCATTCCCCTGCACTGGATGCTGCCGGCTCCGGCACAGGGGGCCATCCTGGTAGTCTGCCGCGAGTCGGACGAAAATGCATGGGTCAGTACGAGGAGTCTTCATCATGAAAACACCGCCTTCTGTACCCGCACGGAACGGGATTTTTTATCAGGACTCATGGGCGGTTGTTCTACACCGGTAGGTGCACTCGCCATCGTCGACGGTGAAGAAGTCTTTTTTCGGGGCAATCTTCTCGATCCGTCCGGGGAAAGAATTTTTTCGGTGGAAAAACGGATATCCCTGGAACTGGCATCCGGTCTGGGCACCGTTTGCGCCCATCAAATCCTGGAAGCAGGCGGCCGTGAAATACTTAATAAAATAGCACATGCCTGAAAACAGGTTCTTAATATTGTCTACAGCGCCGCTTCCTTCAGATAAGCTTCCGGCCATTCCGGACCCGATCGATCTGCGGGTGGTTCCCTTTATCAGGATCAGCCCCTGTCAGGATGAAGGGTTTCAGGTGCCTGCTCTGATGAAACAAAAAATCACCGCCATTTTCACGAGCCCGCAGGCAGTAGGTATTCTTCAGAATAAAAATCTAACCCCGTCCGAATGGACTGTTTATTGCATCCAGAACGAGACCCGCGCAGCAGTTGAGCAATGGATTGGGAAAAACTGTATCCGTTATGCTGCAAAAAATGCGGAGGCACTCTCTGATAAAATCATTGCCGATCAGGTAAAGGATGTTGTCTTTTTCTGCGGCCGTCAGCGATTGAATGCCCTGCCGGACCGGCTCAGATTAGAAGGCATTTCCCTCCGGGAAGTCGTCCTGTATGATACGCTTCTCACGCCGGTAAAGATTGAAGAAATGCCCTCGCTTATTTTATTCTTCAGCCCATCTGCCGTAAAAAGCTATTTTACTCTTAACCAGGTCGAACCTTCCACGCGGATCATCGCCATCGGAACGACCACGGCCGCGGAAATTAAAAAACACACTAATAATCCGGTAACCATTTCCCCTGAAGCGGACAAAACGTTTATTCTTAACCTGGCAGTGGAGATGGCTACACTTCCTTTTATTTCCTGATATGCTGAAAAATGATCTTATACTCAGAACCCTCCGTGGTGAAAAAACAGAAAGGACGCCCGTATGGATGATGCGCCAGGCAGGACGCTATCTGCCGGAATACCGCGTGCTCCGGGACCGCTATGATTTTTTCACCCGTGTTCAGACGCCGGAACTGGCAACAGAAATTACGCTGCAACCTGTAGATCTGATTGGTGTGGATGCTGCTATTTTGTTTTCCGATATTCTTGTTGTTCTTCAGGCGATGGGACTTAGTGTGGAACTGATTGAAAACAGGGGGCCTGTACTGCCTGAGCCCGTCCGCCTGGCCAGCGACCTTGACCGTATCCGGGTCCCGGACATCCGGGAACAGCTGGGATATGTTTTCGAAGCCATCAGGCTTACCAAAAAAGAACTGAACGGTCGGGTGCCGCTCATTGGATTTGCCGGTGCACCATGGACTCTGCTTTGTTATATGGTGGAAGGCAAAGGATCAAAAACCTTTGACCTCGCAAAATCCTTCTGTTATACGCAGCCCGTTCTTGCCCACCGTATCCTTCAGATGCTTACCGATACCACGATCGCCTACCTCCGCGAACAGATAAGGTCCGGCGCCGACCTCGTCCAGATTTTTGACTCCTGGGGCGGGTTGCTGAGTCCCTCGGATTTTGAGTTGTTCTCCCTGCAGTATATGCGGCAAATCATTGCAGCCGTCAAAGATGAATGTCCTGCCATCCTTTTTGCTAAAGGTGCCTGGGGATCACTTTCTGACATGGCGGGAACCGGCGCAGCCGCGCTCGGGGTGGACTGGACAATGAGCCCAGAATTCGCCAGAAAGCAGTCAGGGATGAATATTACGCTGCAGGGTAACCTGGATCCGGCGAGGCTCCTGAGTCCATTACCGGATCTTAAAAAGGAAATCAGCCGTATGATGAATGCCTTCGGGCCAGAAAGGCATATTGCAAATCTCGGCCACGGTATACTACCGGGGGTTCCGGTGGACCATGCGCGGGCTTTCGTAGATACGGTCAGGAATCACGTGTTTAGCACAAAAGGAAAAGAAATTTTTTATACTGAATGACTAACCAGGAAACAAAGGTTACACGCCCAACCCAGCCCTTATTCCGGGATCAATGGGTAGAGCATATCCATTCTCTGCAGGATAAAATATGCCGGGGTCTGGAAAAAACAGACGGACGGGCAGTTTTTCGGGAAGACCTTTGGAGCCGCGGAGAAAATGGAGGTGGTGGCAGGACAAGAATCATAGAAGGCGGACATGTTTTTGAAAAGGGAGGTGTTAATACTTCCGTTGTTCAGGGCCATGTTACTGAAATCATGCGTTCACAGCTAAAAATAGAAGGTGATCACTGGTTTGCAGCGGGGCTTTCACTCGTTATTCATCCACTTAATCCTTACGTACCTACGATACACGCCAACTGGAGGTATTTCGAATTGTATGATACTGACGGCACACTTACTGATTCCTGGTTCGGGGGAGGTTCGGATCTCACACCTTACTACCTCTTTAGCGAAGACGCAGTACATTTTCATTCCGTGCTGAAAAATGCACTGGATCCGTTTGACAAATGTTTTTATTCCGCATTTAAAAAAGAATGCGACGCTTATTTCTCCAATCATCACCGTCAGGGCGAAACCCGGGGGATCGGCGGCATTTTTTATGATTACCTGCGTCCGGGCGGGGCGCTTTCAGGCAACAGGCTGTTTCACCTGCAGCAGAGCTGCGGGGAATCATTTCTGGAAGCCTATCTTCCGATCGTCAGCAGAAGGAAAGAAATGGCTTACGGAGAAAAAGAAATCTTCTGGCAGGAAATTCGTCGTGGCCGGTATGTTGAATTCAATCTAATCCATGACCGGGGCACTTTATTCGGGCTGAAGACTAACGGAAGAACAGAAAGCATACTGATGAGTCTTCCACCCAGAGCGAGGTGGGTTTATAATTACCAGCCTGAACCGGGTTCGGCAGAAAGTCATTTACTTGATGTCTGTCTGAATCCCAGAGACTGGATCCAGGAAAAGAATCAGGAAACCTAATTAATTATTTTCCGCATGATGTATTTGCAAAAACGCAGCAGGATACTGAGAGCCGGTCCGGCTATCCGGAGCCTGGTAGCCGAGACAAGACTTGGACCCTCTGATTTTATTGCTCCTCTTTTTATTGATGAAGGGAAGCAGGTTAAACAGGAGATCGCTTCGATGCCCGGATATTTCAGAAACAGCCTGGATGTTACGTTGAAAGAAATAAAGCCACTCCGTGATCTTGGACTCCGCTCGGTACTTCTCTTTATCAAATGTCCCGATAACCTGAAAGACAATACAGGAAGGGAAGCATGGAATGAAGACGGCCTTATGCAGCGTAGTATCAAAGCCATAAAAGACGCTTATCCCGAAATCGTTGTCATGACCGATGTTGCCCTCGACCCCTATTCATCGTATGGTCACGACGGTATTGTAAAGGAAGGAAAAATTGTAAATGATGAGACCGTTGACGCCCTGGTAAAGATGAGTCTCAGTCATGCGGCCGCCGGCGCAGATTTCGTTGCACCCAGCGACATGATGGACGGGAGGATTAAAGCAATACGGGAAGCTTTCGAAAAAAACGCGTATCATCAGACCGGCATCATGGCCTATTCGGCAAAATATGCTTCCTGTTTTTACGGACCATTCCGCGATGCCCTGGATTCTGCCCCGGGATTCGGCGATAAAAAGACCTACCAGATGGACTATGCTAACCGGATTGAGGCTGTAAAAGAAGCATTGCAGGATGAGGAGGAAGGTGCTGACATCGTGATGGTGAAACCGGCCCTGGCCTATCTCGATATCATACGGGAAGTAAAAAATCAGGTGCGCGTTCCGGTAAGCGCCTATAATATCAGTGGGGAATATGCGATGATCAAGGCTGCAGCCCGCATGGGGTGGATTGATGAAAACAAGGCGATTCTTGAAACCCTTACGGCCATCAAGAGAGCCGGCGCGGATCTTATCGCCACCTATTTTGCTCCGGATGTACTGAAGCTGATCCAGGAATAAACCGGCATGCAAAAATCAATACACCGGATTTTTAATCATACGACAGCAAATGCTGCGTTGCATTTCACCAGAAGATAAAATGGAAATCAATAAAAGCAGGGAACTGTTTCAAAGGGCGCAGAGATCCATTCCGGGAGGAGTGAATTCTCCGGTGCGTGCCTTCCGCAGTGTGGGTGGGGATCCTCTCTTTATACAGCGCGCACTGGGAGCTTATCTTATCGATGCGGACGGAAATCAATACATCGACTATATCGCCTCCTGGGGGCCAATGATCCTCGGACATGCCCACGGGGAAGTCGTACACGCTATCCGTGAGAGAGCCGGACTTTCCACCTCTTATGGAGCGCCAACAGAACTTGAAACGGAAATGGCGGAGCTGATCATTTCCATGGTGCCTCATGTAGACCTTGTCCGCATGGTAAGCAGTGGAACGGAAGCCTGTATGAGCGCCATCAGGCTGGCGAGGGGATTTACGGGAAGAAATAAAATCATCAAATTCGACGGCCATTATCACGGGCATGCAGACGCTTTTCTCGTCAGGGCGGGCAGCGGTGTGGCAACGCTGAATATCCAAACCGTTCCGGGTATTACGCCTGGTGTAGCCCAGGATACCCTGGTTGCTGCGTTCAATGATTTCGATGCTGTGGAAATCATTACAAAAAAATATCCGGGAGAGATCGCCGCCATCATTGTCGAACCGGTAGCGGGAAATATGGGTTGCGTACCGCCGGAAAAGGGATTTCTGGAAGCCCTCCGAAATCTTTGCGACCGGGAAGGTATCGTGTTGATATTCGACGAAGTAATGACAGGCTTCAGGCTTGCGCCCGGCGGTGCACAGGAGAAGCTGGGTATACGCGCCGACCTGGTTACTTATGGCAAGGTCATCGGAGGCGGCATGCCGGTGGGGGCGTTCGGTGGAAGAAAGGAGATCATGGAAAAAATCGCTCCGCTGGGAAATGTTTACCAGGCCGGAACACTCAGCGGAAATCCCCTGGCCATGGTGGCAGGCACTACTACACTGAGGATACTAAAGGAAAATCCAGGCATTTACACTGAACTGGAAGAGAAAACCAGCTACCTGCATCAGGAATTAAAAACAGTTTTCAAAAAGAAAAACGAAGCAGTCGTTATCAATCAGTGCGGATCGATGATCAGCCTGCATTTTTCCGCAGAGCCGATAAGAGATTTTGCGTCATCTGCAAGATCCGACATCCAGCGGTTCAACCGGTTTTTCCACTCCATGCTCAGTCAGGGAATATATCTTCCGCCTTCTGCTTATGAGAGCTGGTTCCTGAATCATGCACTCAGCTACCGTGATCTCGATGCCACGATCGATGCGGCGACCCGGTCATAGAACATCGGCTAACCGTACATCCCTGTACCGAAAACGAACAATTTTTTCCTTGTTCCAATCCTAAATCATTGAAGGGCATAAGGATAAAAAACCGGCACCGGTTTGGTATGACTAAGCCATCACTCACCGCCGAATCAAATTACATGTTCAGATCATATCTTAAAACCGCATGGCGCTTTTTGTCAAAGAATAAAACTTTTACCCTTATCAATATATTCGGGTTGGCAATGGGCACCCTCTGTTGCCTGTACATACTTCTTTATGTGAGGGATCAGTATAGCTTCGACAAACATCACCGGGATACTGAAAGAATTTTCCGACTCGTAAAGACAGAAAAAAGTCCCGATGGAATGCACCGCCTTGCCATTTCCGGTGGATTCATGGCACCGGCGCTGAAAAAAGATTTCCCGGAGGTTGAGCAGTTCACACGGATTGTTCCTTTTCTTGGTGTGGAGAAACATCTCCTGCGCTACAAAGAAAAATCTGTCTACGAAAAGAATGCATTTTATGTAGACTCTACTTTTTTCGATGTCTTCACCTATCACTTTGTTTACGGTGACAGGAATTCACTTATGAAACCATTCACCGTTGCGCTTCTGCGATCTACCGCAGAAAAGTTATTCGGAAACTCCGATCCTTCAGGAAAGGTTATCACGATCGACAATACCCACGGAAAACAGGATTATACGGTGATGGCTGTAGTGGATGAAAGTCTAGGCAAATCCCATCTTAAGGCTAATATTTTCATTACCATGAACAGTGGCGGACTGGGAGACTATATCAACCATACTGATTCATGGACCAATAACAACTTTATTGGTTCTTATGTCAAACTCCGCAAAAATGCGAATCCCGCGGGACTGGAAAAAAAAATTCCGGCATTTGTGAATCGTTATGCCGGGAAGGAACTCCGGAATGCCGGTCTTGAACAAACATATTTTCTGCAACCCGTCACCGCGATCCATACAACAACAGGATTTGACAATCCGGGAATTGGAAAACCCGTGAGCCCTGTTTTCCTGACGATTCTCGCAACGATTGCCCTTCTTATCCAGGTCGTCGCCTGTATCAATTTCATGAATCTGTCTACGGCGCGGGCGTCGAAAAGAGCTAAAGAAGTAGGCGTCAGGAAAGTGATAGGTGCCGGGAGAAGGGACCTGATCCGTCAGTTTCTGGGGGAATCTTTTTTACTTTGTGCCTTGTCGGTGGTGGCGGCCGTAGTGCTGCTGTTTTTTCTTCTGCCCTATCTGAATCAGCTCACAGCTACAGATATCCCGGTTTCCCAGCTTCGCGATCCGAAGGTATGGATCCTTCTTGCGTTGCTTGGCGCAGTGACCGGTTGGCTTGCCGGAAGTTATCCTGCTTTTTATTTGTCTGCTTTTCGAGTGGTGAATGTATTAAAAGGAAACTTCACCAGCCATATCTCGGCGACCGGGATACGCCGTTCTCTGGTGGTATTTCAGTTTGTCATCTCGATCGTGCTGGTTACGGGAATTATCATCATGTACAGCCAGCTTCGGTACATTAAAAATAAGGACCTGGGTTACGACCAGGATCAGCGACTGGTCTTTACATTTAATTCAGGCGACTCTTTTGATAAGATTCCCTCTTTCATGGAGGATCTGCGACAGATTCCGGGTGTGCTTGAAGTCAGCAATGCCAGTAAATCTCTCGGCAGTCCGGCACTTTTTTCCAATGTATTTACGCTTCCCGGGCGAAACCGGTCGAAGGCACGCTTTGCATCTTTTATCGTAGCAGATGAAAATTTTGTAAAAGCCAACGGGATTAAGATCATAAGCGGAAGAGATTTCAGTTCAGCCGACTCGGCCCGTGTGCTGGTAAACGAAACCTTTCTTAAAAATATCGGACTGGATTCACGGCACGCGCCGGGTGCAAAACTTACGGATGCACAGTCGCGGGTATGGGAAATTGCCGGTGTGATGAAGGATTTTAACGCAGGCACCCTACACAGGGAAATTGAGCCCTTTATGCTCTGGATAAACAATAAAAAAGACGGTCTCTGGGGCAGCCTGACTGTTCATTCCAGCACAAAGAGCTACCGTGAGCTCCTTTCGAGGATAGAATCAGTCTGGAAAAAAGATATTCCGGGCGTGCCCTTTGAATATGCATTCCTGGATGAACAGGTTCAGAAGATGTATGAATCGGATCAGACCATGACGCGCATCATTAATGCTTTCACGGGCATCGCCATTCTTATATCCTGCCTCGGACTATTTGGCCTCGCAGCATTCAGCGCCGAACAACGGCATAAAGAAATCGGCATCCGCAAAGTACTCGGCGCAAGCGTGCCCGGAGTCATTGTGCTGTTGTCAGGAGATTTTTTAAAGCTGGTCGGAATTGCTTTTCTGATCGCCACACCTCTTTCCTGGTGGGCAATGAACCGCTGGCTGATGGATTTTGCTTACCATATTCCACTAAGCTGGTGGATGTTTGGCCTTGGCGGATTAACAACGACATTCATTGCGCTCGCCACCGTGAGTTCGCAGGCATTCTGTGCGGCAACAGTTAACCCGGTGCGTACGCTGCGGTCTGAATAATCACTAGGCTTTAAACAACAGCTCACAGGGCTTAAGGCCCGTATGTTTTTTGAAAGCAGTGGAGAAGTGAGAGATGGAAGAATAGCCGAGCATGACGCTTACATCGGTTACACTGAGGCCTTTCTCATAAAGAAGGTAGCGCGCGTGTTCCATGCGCTGGCTTTGATAAAAATCAAATATGGTTGTGCCGAACAACTCCTTGAATCCTTTTTTCAAATAGCATTCATTGATGGCCACTTTGCGACTGAGTTCACGTATGGTCAGCGGCTCACCCATATGATCCAGCAGAATTTCGCGCGCCAGGTTGATCTTTTCCCTGTCTGCACCGTTAGCAAGAAATTTACACTGGAAAGAATCCACTTCCTTTTCACCGAGCATACATTCCAGGCTGTTGAGCAGGAGCATCTGCGTCTGGGCATTCACAAAAATATTCTCAAGGCTGCCGGTATAGCTGTGGTTCATGATGCCTTCCAGCACCATACGGATACGGCCACAAAGTGAAAGTATTTTTGAAAAAGAAGAAGGGTGTTTGAAGTGCAGGATATTGTCAGACAGATTACCTGCCAGGTGTTGCGGTTTTACAAACTGTGAAAGGTGGGACGGTGAAAACCGGAAACTCATCACATCAACCGTCTGCGCATGTTCAGGACATGATTTGGAGGCATGTAAACGGCAGGTATCGCACTCGCCCTCTTTTGCCCTGCAGTAAATATTACCGCTGAGGCAGAATTTCAGTTCGAAATAATTTTCCTGTGGTTTGTCCCGTTGGTAGTGATATACCATCATCCCGGTATCCTCCAGATTCCAGCGGGGATTTTTTTCATACCGCCGTATCTGGTACTGCACGGAACCCGGGATCTGACGCTCTTTTTCCTGCAGCAGCACCAGCTGCTCCTGAAAATAGGGCTGCTTATTCGCCAGGGCCAGAATATCCGGTGGATTGTGCATAGAAACGGCAAATTTAACGCCTTAAGTCCATACGGAAGTGAATTATTGTTCAACCATTGATATCACGGATGCTAGCAGGTTTTTTTCTTCTTTTTTCTGCCCAAAAAAATACTTGAAAAATAAGGTTTTTGCACCCCTTTCTTCACCCGTTTTCAGTACATTTGCAAACCCCATCGGTATACTTCTAATAATCGGTTTTTCAATTAAATATGAGCGAGCAACTTCAACAGGTAACGGCCGCGGAAATCAACGGTTACGGGGCAGACAGCATACAGGTTCTGGAAGGGTTAGAGGCGGTAAGAAAAAGGCCCGCCATGTACATCGGTGATGTAAGTGCGAAAGGTCTGCATCACCTGGTTTACGAAGTAGTCGATAATTCCATCGATGAGGCGCTGGCAGGATACTGCAGCAATATATCCGTGGAAATCTATCCTGATAATTCCATCAGTGTTGAGGATGACGGCCGGGGAATTCCTACGGGAACGAACACCAAGGAGCAGAAAAGTGCCCTGGAGCTGGTTATGACCGTGCTACACGCGGGCGGAAAATTTGATAAAAATACCTACAAAGTATCCGGCGGTTTGCACGGTGTGGGCGTAAGCTGCGTAAATGCGCTGAGCAGCGACCTGCACGTCACTGTACAGCGGGAAGGCAAAATTTTTGAGCAGGCTTATAAAATCGGTATTCCCCAATACCCTGTCAGAGAAATCGGCCTCAGCGAGAAAACGGGCACGCGGGTGCATTTTCATCCAGACCCGTCCATCTTCAACGTGCTCGTATACAACAGGGATACACTGGAAAGCCGCCTGAGAGAGCTGGCCTATCTGAACAAGGGTGTGAGAATTGTGATCAATGATTTAAGGGAACAGGATGAAGAAGGAAAAACCTATTCCAAAACATTTTACAGTCAGGGAGGTATCACCGAATTCCTGGAGATGCTCGACAGCAATGCCCTCAGGAGCCCCCTGATTCCAAAACCTATTTATGTCAACGGTTATGATGCGGCCACCAATGTAGCGGTGGAAGTTTCCCTGAATTACAACGACAGTTACAGCGAACATATCTATTCTTACGTAAACAACATCAATACTATTGAAGGAGGAACCCATGTAGCCGGTTTCCGCAGGGCGCTGACGCGTGTATTCAAGAGTTATGGTGATAAGGAAAATGCCTTTGAAAAGGCCAAGGTGGAAATCGAAGGAGATGATTTCCGCGAAGGACTCAGCGCGATTATTTCGGTAAAAGTGCCGGAGCCCCAGTTCGAAGGACAGACTAAAACCAAACTGGGCAACAGTGAAGTCAGCGGGATCGTGGAAACGACGGTTTCCAAAGTGCTGGAAGCTTACCTGGAGGAAAATCCCCGCGAAGCTAAAAATATTATCCAGAAAGTTATTCTCGCTGCACAGGCCAGAGCAGCCGCGCGAAAAGCCAGGGAACTGGTGCAGCGAAAAAGCGTATTAAGCGGAGGCGGACTTCCCGGTAAGCTGGCAGATTGTTCAGAAAGAAACCCGGAACGCTGTGAGCTTTACCTGGTTGAGGGAGATTCTGCCGGCGGTACGGCGAAACAGGGACGGGACAGAAGTTTTCAGGCCATCCTTCCGCTCCGAGGTAAGATCCTGAACGTGGAAAAAGCAATGGAGCACCGGATTTATGAAAACGAGGAAATCCGGAACATGTATACGGCCCTGGGTGTTACAGTGGGTACAGCCGAAGATCCCAAGGCACTGAATCTCGTTAAGCTCCGTTACCACAAGATTATCATTATGACGGATGCCGATGTGGATGGAAGTCATATCGCTACGCTCATCCTGACTTTCATCTACCGCTATATGGCTCCTCTGGTTGAGCAGGGACATATCTATATCGCGCAGCCTCCATTGTATCAGGTGAAGAAAGCAAAGGAAAGTGAGTATGCGTGGACAGAAGAACAGCGAAAACTGCTGATCGAACGCCTGGGTGGCGGGAAGGAAGACAGCGTAACCGTACAGCGTTATAAGGGTCTGGGAGAAATGAATTCTGCCCAACTCTGGGAAACAACCATGAATCCGGCAACCAGAACACTTAAACAGGTAACGATAGAAAGTGCAGCGGAAGCTGATCGCATTTTCAGTATGCTGATGGGAGACGATGTAGCGCCAAGACGGGAATTCATTGAATCCCATGCAAAATATGCCCGGCTTGATGTCTGACCGGCTAAAATTCGGTTTAAGAATATTTTTCTAACTTTCCGGTTCGCCGGTTGTTGAATTGTGAACCTTTTAAAATAAAATAATTATGTCCAGTGTAGTACTTACCGCATACAATGTAAAGACCAAAGAGAAAAACGTACCGATCATGGACGCCGTAATCAGCAAGACTGCGAAAGGCGCTTATATGGCACAGGGCCACGACGGTAAGGGCAATAAACTAACTACCCTGCTTGGTGAAGAAAAAGCCCTTGCTGCCATACAGGCCGGCGTGGCCAAAAAAAGCTGGTAGAATCACCAGCTGAACACCGGATCAGATTACATCCAGGTATTCACACCGGCTTCCCAGTATTTTTGAATCATCCGCCTACAGCCATTTTTTCAAAACAGAGGCACAGTCCCTTTTGAAATAAACCAGCTATTCAGGACCGGTTTCCGTGAGGCCGGATACTGGTATAGTGTCCATGCCAGAACAGAGAAATTTTTTACCTCAGTTGAGCGTTTGAACAGGTCATTTCAGGCAACCACCGGATATTCAGTTTCCCTGGTTCTTTACGAACAGCTGACGCAGGTTTCCCAAATCCGTCACGGACTATCGTTCTAAGTAGAGGCACTGATCTTTTCGCCTTTGAAATAGCTGTGCAACACCCCTGGAAGATGAATTCCGTCTTCCTTTTGATTGTTTTCCAGCAGGCAGGCCAGGATGCGTGGAAGGGCCAGGGAACTGCCATTCAGCGAATGCAGGAGTCGCGTTTTCCCCTGATCGTCTTTGAACCGGACCTTCATGCGGTTGGTCTGGAAAGTTTCGAAATTGCTGACAGAACTGACTTCCAGCCACTTTTCCTGCGCGGCGCTGAACACTTCAAAGTCATACGTAATAGCTGAAGCAAAAGACATATCACCCCCGCATAGACGCAGAATGCGATAAGGAAGTCCAAGTGAAAGGATGAGTTTTTCCACATGAGAAACCATTTCATCCAGGGCTTGCCCGCTTTTATCCGGATGAACGATCTGCACGATCTCCACCTTATCAAACTGATGCAGGCGGTTAAGACCACGGACATCCTTTCCATAACTTCCTGCCTCCCGGCGGAAACAGGGTGTATACGCAGTCATTTTCACGGGAATTTCCTTTTCTTTCAGGATGACGTCCCTGTACAGGTTGGTCAGTGGTACTTCGGAAGTGGGTATCAGATACAGCGCATCCAGATTTACAAGATACATCTGGGCTTCTTTATCCGGCAGCTGGCCGGTTCCAAAAGCGCTTGCTTCATTGACGACCAGTGGCGGCTGATATTCGGTGAATCCAGCATCTGTATTGTAGTCCAGAAAATACTGGACCATTGCACGTTGCAGCCTGGCCCCCTGGTTAACGTATACCGGGAATCCGCTCCCGGTGATCTTGTTGCCCAGTTCAAAATCAATGAGGTTATATTTTTTTGCCAGGTCCCAGTGAGCGAGTGCATTGACCGGAAGAGCAGGTTTTACACCCCCCTCCCTGACCTGGACATTATCCTCGGGCGTTTTACCGGGCGGGACCTTGCTGTCCGGCAGGTTGGGCAGGGAAACGAGTATTTGCTGCAGTTGCTTTTCCGTTTCTTCCATCGTTTCCTGAAGCGATGGGAGTAACGTCTTAATCCTGGCGACCTCCTGCTTTTTTTCTTCCGCTTTTTCCTTCTCCCCCTTTGCCATCCATTGCCCGATTTCTTTCGATATCGAATTCAGGCCGGCCTGTGCAGATTCAAGTTCCTGCTGCAGTTTCCGTTTTTTTTCGTCCAGGGAAAGGATCGAACCGATGGCGGCGGAAGCATCAAAATTCTTAACCAGAAGTCTCTCCCTGACAAAATCGGGATCCTGACGGATAACCGCTAACTGGAGCATAGTCAAAAAATTTGCGCAAAGTTAAGCTGCCGGGGGGATGATTCCCTGCCGGGTTATCTTTGCGCAATGAATGTACAGGATGACCTCCAGGTCCGATGGTGGGCACTGGAGGAAAAATTGATGGAAAGATTTGGAAAGAAGCCGGATATGGAAGCCATCCTTTTTCTGATCGGTATTCAGGAAGTGGGCGACTTCAGCACGAAATTCACCAAGGAGCAAAAGCAGGATCTCATGCATGTAGCCGTTTGTACGCTGCTTTCTCCAAGCGGATATTACGAACTGGAAGGTGTAGACGAAGAAGGCTGGCCTCATTTCCGCCAGCTTAAACCCCTTCCTGAATCCGGGTTTAAGGAACAGGAAAATTTTATGAAAGATCATATCTTACTCTATTTTGAAAATATGGAAGAGTGAGAGTTGGAATCCTCTCCGTTGTATGCAATTCCATTTATATTTGCAGCTCCTGTTAAATCTATAAAAACAAACGAACCATGAATTTTCCCGCTGATCTGCGTTACACAAAAGACCACGAATGGGTAAAACAGGAATCCGGAAATGTATTCCTGGTAGGGATAACAGATTTTGCACAAAGGGAATTGGGCGATATTGTGTATGTTGAGGTGGAAACCATCGGTAAGTTGATGGAAGCGGGTGAAATTTTCGGAACAGTGGAAGCCGTGAAAACCGTTTCTGATCTTTTCCTGCCTGTGGCAGGGACAATAACCGAACTGAATGCAGAACTGGCCAATTCGCCGGACCTGGTCAACAATGATCCTTATGGAAAGGGCTGGATGATCAGGCTCACTGTCAAAAATCCTGAAGACGTTTCCAGGCTCCTCGACTCCACTGCCTATGAATCCCTGGTAGGTTAATACCTCCGGCACGCGTTTTTCAATCGCAGCATACTTGGGAATTACCGGAACATATACTGAACAGGAACTGATCCAGGCGCTAAAAGCCAGGGACGAGCAGGCATTTTCCTATTTGTACGACCATTACAGCGGTCCGCTGTACAACATCATACTTCAGATTGTAAGGAAAACGGAAGTTGCCGGAGATACACTTCAGGAGGTATTTATAAATATCTGGAGAAAGATAGATTCCTACGATCCTCTGAAGGGCAGGTTGTTTACCTGGATGCTGAATATCAGCCGGAATGCGGCCATCGATATGTTGAGGTCAAAAAATTACCAAAACAGTCTGAAAAACCAGGAGATTACCGAAAACGTATATTCGATTGATCAGGCATCACAGCCCAGTTATGATCAGATAGGCCTCATGAAAGTCCTGGGAAAACTTCGGCCTGAACAGCGTGTTTTAATCGAACTTGCCTATTTTAAAGGCTATACGCAGGAAGAGATTGCGGAGATCGAGGAAATCCCCCTGGGGACAGTAAAGACCAGGATAAGAAATGCTTTAATTCAACTCAGAGAACTCATCAAATAAGTGAATGTAGAAGAATACATATCGAGCGGAATCGTGGAAACCTGTGTACTGGGTCTGGCTTCTCCGGATGAAACGGAAGAGTTTGAAAGGATGTGCGCAGCCCACAGTGAGGTCCGGGCAGCCAGGGATTCTTTTGAATTGCGGCTCGAAACGAACCTGTTACGGGAAGCAACGCAGCCGCCAAAGGAATTGAAGTCGCGGATTTTCTCTGAAATAGGAATGGAAAGCGAAGAGAAAGCGGTGCAGACAGCTTCGCGGCCGAAACCGGTTCTTATACCCCGCGCGGGATATGCGCGTTATGTAGCTGCCGCTTCGTTTATATTACTCGCCGGCAGTGTCCTGATAAATCTGTACCTGCTGAATCAATACAAAAAATCCATTGCACAATACCAGGAACTGCTATCCTCCCAAAATGTGCTGGTTCAAAACAATCAGGTGTTGCAAACCCGGCTGGAATCTTTTCAGACGGCCATTAGTTTAATGAAAAATCCTGACATGGCCATAGTCAAGCTTGGTGCAGTCGAGGGAAGTCCTGCACCTCATGGTATGGCTACTGTTTATTGGAACTCACAGTCAAAGGACGTTTACTTACTCGTGAATCAACTGCCTAAACCTTCGTCTGAAAAGCAGTATCAGCTCTGGGCGATGGTCGACGGAAAACCGGTGGATGCAGGCATGATAGATATGAATGAGGCAGCTCCCTTTATGAAGCTGAAAAATATTCCCCGTGCAGAGGCTTTTGCCATCACGCTGGAGAAGAAAGGAGGCAGTCCTGTTCCCACCATGGATGCACTTTACGTTATGGGAAAAGTGACCGGTTAGGCTTTATCTTCGCAGCCGATGAACTTTCGATTACAAAAAATTCTTTCGTCCCGTACACCGGCACTACTGATCTCCATCCTTATTTTCGTCCTGATGGCACTTCCCGGATCAGTGCTTCCTCACGAAGAGCATTTCTTTATTCCGGATTTTGATAAGCTGATACATGCAGGATTGTTCGGGACTTTTGTTTTTCTCTGGTCCCTCTATTACGCTTCAAAAGAAAGAACCCTGAAGCTTCCCTACGGGCGATTCTTTTTATTCTTCCTGCTTGGATGTCTCTATGGAATTGGAACTGAATACATGCAGAAGTATTTGATTCCGAACCGGGATTATGATTTTTTTGATATTGTGGCCGACGTGTCAGGCGCCACAGCGGGATACCTTTTGGTTTTGATTACGGTGCCCCGTTTTAAAACGGGGAGAACCTTTTTTAAAAGATAAGCCCCTGTGGAAACAGGGGCCGTAACCAAAACTAACTGCTTATGAGAAAATTGACTGCTTTTGAAGTCAAATAGAAAAGACCATTTAAATATTATAAGGCAATTCAAATGCCAGTTTTTTTTCGGCTGCCTTATTTTTTTAAGAACTGATGTAAATTTACGTTTGATTAAGGATCGGAATTCCTGAAGAAAATCGGAATAACATTTATTTAAGATTGTCCTTCCCTTCCACCCTTCCTTTCCATCGAACACCTTCATGTTAAACGGTGGGGAAACCCGGAAGTTTAAAGTTCTTCTGTTAAAGAATTACTATTATGAATTTACTGAATTAAACCATTTCCCTCCAAGTTTCATTTATCCTGTAGAATTATTGCAACAGCTTACACTGGTTTCGCAATTTTTTCAGCATTCTCCGCGAACTGCAGGGCATCGATAAATTCATTGATGCTGCCATTTAATACTTCAGCTAAATTGTAGACTGTTAATCCAATCCGGTGGTCGGTTACCCGACCTTGCGGAAAGTTATATGTTCTGATCTTGGCGCTCCGGTCTCCTGTACTAACAAGGCTCTTACGATGACGTGCAATCTCTTCTTCCTGTTTCCTGACCTGTTCTTCGTAAAGCTTGGTCCTCAGCATTTGCATGGCTTTTTCACGGTTGCCCAGCTGGGTTCTTTCTGTCTGGCATACAACGACCGTCCCTGTGGGCAGGTGGGTAAGTAAGACTTTGGTTTCCACTTTATTGACGTTCTGTCCCCCGGCGCCTCCGCTACGGGCGGTTTCCATTTTTACGTCGCTTTCCCGCAATTCAAAATCAACTTCCTCGGCTTCCGGCATCACGGCCACAGTGGCTGCACTGGTATGTACCCTGCCGCTTTGTTCGGTATCAGGAACGCGCTGCACGCGGTGTACGCCGCTTTCAAATTTTAGCGTTCCATATACTTCATCCCCCGTTACTTCCAGCTGTACTTCTTTATAGCCGCCTACCGTACCTTCCGATTCACTCAGAATAGCAGTCCTGAAGCCCTGCCTTTCACAAAACCTGATATACATTCTGAGGAGGTCGCCGGCGAAAAGACTGGCTTCATCGCCTCCCGTTCCGGCCCGTATCTCAATAATTGCATTCTTGTCGTCCTGGGGATCCTTCGGAATCAGCATTTGCCTGATCTCGGCTTCCATAATGCCCTTTTTTTCTTCAAGCGCAGAAGTTTCTTTCTTGGCAAGTTCCCTCAGTTCGTCGTCATCGCCGTTAAGGGCTTCCCGGTTAAAAGCCAGGTCATCCAACAGGTTCCTGTACTGTTCGTAGGACCTTACAATCTTCTCCAGGCTGCGGTACTCTTTGCTCGTCGAGCTAAAAGCCTTATTATCATTAACTATGGCCGGATTGGTCAGCGCAATGCCCAATTCATCAAAACGTGCCCTGATTGCATCCAGTTTGTCTATCATAAGAAGCTAAAAATTTAAATTGCTGCAAAGTTAACTGAACCATGAGTTTCCGGAAATTGAAAGCAGACTATTTGTTTGACGGCAAAACGGTTCATAAAAACAGAAAAATTCTCATTTGCCAGGCGGATGGGAAGATTGAAAACCTGGTTTCCGAAGAAGATGCAGGAACAGAGGTCGAATATTTTTCCGGGCTCCTTAGTCCCGGATTTGTTAATAGTCACTGTCATCTGGAATTAAGCCATTTAAAGGGCACCATTCCCGAAAAAACGGGGCTGGTAGATTTCGCCCTCAGGATTATTAAATTCCGCAACAGCAGGGAACAGGCAATGTTGGATGCCATGGAATCCGCAGAAGAACAAATGCACCGGGAAGGCATCGTGGCCCTGGGTGATATATGCAATACCGGCCAGACGATTCCCTTAAAAACCCGGAGCCGACTGGCCTACTACAACTTTGTGGAGATCCTTGGCTGGATGCCCTCCCAGGCATCCCAGCGTTTCGAAGCCGGTCGCCGGCTTTTTGAAGAATTCGTTAGGGCAGTTGGAGATGAGACCCACCTTTCCATAAGCCCTCATGCTCCCTATTCGGTTTCAGGACCGCTTTGGAATTTGATATCCCCAGGCTTCGTGGGCAAGACGATTACCATCCACAACCAGGAAACCGAATCGGAAAATGCACTTTTTCAATCGGGGAGCGGCGACTTCCTTCGGATGTTTGACACCCTTGGTATTGATAACACCGCCTTTAAAGCACCCGGTCAATCAAGCCTTCCTTACTATTTCAAAAAGCTAAAGTCTGCTGCCCGGGTCATCCTGGTGCACAATACCTATACCGGCGAGGAAGATCTCCGCGCCTGTCTCTCAGAACGTCCAGAAGCCTTCTTCTGCCTGTGTCCAAATGCCAATCTCTATATTGAAGACCGTCTTCCGGATATACCGATGTTTATCCGCCTGGGTGCCCGTATGATACTCGGTACAGACAGTCTGGCAAGTAACCATCAGCTCAGCATACTGGAAGAAATGAAAACGATCAAAAAATTTCACCCGGATATTCCGACAGAAACCATGCTGGGGTGGGCCACCAGGGAAGGAGCTGCAGCCCTTGACTACAGTGACCGTCTGGGCGATTTTAAAGCAGGTAAAAAACCGGGTGTGGTACTGATTGAAAATCTGAAAAGAGGAGAGATCGGCGAAAAGAGCAGGGCCAGGAAGATTCTATAGAGGTCCGTCTTCCAGCAAAGTACGGAGAACAGGCAGCGATTTCAGGGATGAATAGCCTGTGACGTGGAGCGAATAGAAATCTTCGTAAGCCATCAGGAGATTCCTCCGGACTTCCCGGTTAAGCCGGAGTTCAGACAACTCATGTGGCTGCTGCATCCTCAAAAGATCCGCACTGATCTGGCTTAGCGGCTCTTCCAGGAAATAGGGATGATCGGGTTTTCCGGTAGTAAAATAGCCTTCCCGCAGATCCAGAATATTTCTTTGCGCGGAATAATTATCGTCAATCCTCATCCCGAAAAATCCGGACAGATGGATGGAAAAGAAAAGTGGAAGATTGGCTATGACCCTGTCGTCCGCATCATCCAGTATTGTCAGGAGGTCCTCCATAAAATAGAATAAATCGGGCTGTGCTTCAGGCTGTTTCAGATTTTTCTGCAGCAGCTCAATCATAAAAAGGGCTACTGCATGCGGAATGACTTCCGAAAATATTCTCCGGTATAACACATGCCAGTTGAATTCTTTCAGTCTCTGCAGGTTCTTTGTTTCCTGGTGATAGAGGACCAGATCCAGCAGTGCCGCAGGCTGAAAAAGAGAAGCCCTGGAAGCGTTCTTTTTAGACGAGGTACGTACTCCGTTCACCAGGCAGGACTGCAGTCCGAACAATTCCGTGAAAACCGTTACGATCATGCTGGTTTCACCATATTTCACGGTGCGCAAAACCAATCCTTTTGTCTTGTGAAGCATTGCCTGCGAAATTCGGTTAAAATAAGTTTCTTTGCCGGAAGGCCTTCATTCATAAAACAACATCCATGTGGGGATCCCTAGCCCGTTTTATTGTAAGGAATCGATTGATCCTGCTGCTTATATTGGCAGGCGGTATTGTCTATATGTCCTATGAGGCTTCCAAAGTGGAGCTTAGTTATGAATATACGCGCGCCATCCCCACAGACAATGCTAAATACCAGGCATACCAGCGTTTTCTCAAAAAGTTCGGAGATGACGGTAACCTGCTGGTTATCGGGATGCAAACCACAGAACTTTTCAAAAAAGATTTTTTCAACGACTATCTTCTGCTGTCACGTGAACTGAAAAAAGTAAAAGGTGTGGAGCAGGTTCTCAGCATTCCGGATGCGATCATCCTCAACAAAAATGAAGAGACAGAAAAACTGGTTGCCAGCCCCCTTTTTCCCGCTCCTTTTGAAAACCAGATCGCACTCGACAGTGCCGCAGCTTCTTTCAACCGCCTGCTTTTTTACCGGGGTCTCCTTTACAATCCGGACACCCATGCCTATATGATGGCCATCAGCGTTAACAAACAGATTCTGAATTCAGCAGGGAGAACAGATGTCGTCAGCAGGATTGTTGGCCTCGGCGAACAGTTTGGCAGGGCTCACCATGTAGATATGCATTTCAGCGGCCTGCCCCTGATCCGTACCAACATGGCTACAAAAGTCGCCTCGGAAATGAAATGGTTCCTGCTCGGGTCTGTACTTCTTTCCGCACTTATTCTGCTGATATTTTTCAGGAGCCTCAGCAATATGCTGATCTCACTGGTCGTAGTGATCATCGGGGTGATCTTCAGCCTCGCTACCATGCATCTGTTCGGGTATAAAATCACCCTGCTCAACGCCCTGATCCCTCCCCTCATCGTAGTAATCGGAATACCGAACTGCATTTACTTCCTGAATAAATACCATAGCGCCTACAGGGAAAAAGGGGGAAAAAGAGAGGCGCTGTATGAAATGGTCAGCAAGATGGGCATCGTCACACTGTTTTGCAACATCGCAGCGGCGATCGGGTTCGGCGTTTTTGCACTCACTAAAAGCGCTATCCTGAAGGAATTTGGCGTGGTAGCGGGTATTAATATCATGATGCTTTTCGTTATTTCAGTTATCCTGATTCCGGCAGCCCTGAGTTATCTCCCGGATCCCAGGGAACGGCATATGAAATATCTGACCAACCGTTGGCTGACGAGACTGTTGGATCTGTTAGAACACTGGGCCCTTCACCATAAAAAAACCATCTATATCACCACCCTGATTATTGTCGCCGTATCCCTGGCGGGCATGATGCGCCTCCGTTCTGAAACCTATATTCTTGACGATCTTCCAAAAACCGACCCGGTATATACCGACTTAAAGTTTTTTGAGACCAATTTTAAGGGGGTGATGCCGCTGGAAATCCTGGTGGACACCAAAAGAAAAAACGGGATAAGGGCCGGTCTGCTTTCCAATCTGAAAAAAATTGACAGCCTTGCTGCATATATCAATACGAGTCCCTTCATGGCGCGGCCTCTTTCCGTTGTGGAAGGATTAAAATTCGTGCGCCAGGCTTACTACGATAACGATAGTTCCAATTATGGACTTCCCAACGAATTTGATATTTCGTTTCTTTCTCCTTACCTGAACATGAAGGCCGACAGCGGCCAGAAGCAGAACAATGTTAGCAGGCTGGCAGCCTCCTTTATAGACAGTAACCGCCAGATCCTCCGGGTAAGCGTGAATATGGCGGATATAGGCAGTATCAGGCTGCCAAAGGCGCTGAATGACGTACAGCAGCGTGCTGATGAATTATTTGATACCGCTCATTTCCACATAGAATTTACCGGTACCACGGTTACTTTTCTTGAAGGCAGCGCTTTCATCATTAGCGGATTAAAACAAAGCATATTCTGGGCATTTCTGCTGATCGCGGCCTGCATGCTTTATCTTTTCAAAAGCATAAGAATCCTGATCTGTTCGCTCCTGCCCAATGTGATTCCGCTGGTTATCACGGCAGGAGTTATGGGATGGACCGGTGTTCCGCTTAAGCCATCCACTGTGCTTGTGTTCAGTATCGCATTGGGGATTGCCATTGACATCACCATCAGGTTCCTGGTAAATTTCAAGCAGGACAGCCGGGACGGCCTCTCCGCCAGGGATACGGTGATCAAAACCATTCATTCAACGGGCATCAGTATCGTATATACCTCGCTGGTATTGATCGCAGGTTTTGTGATATTTTGTTTTAGTGGATTTGGCGGTACACAGGCGTTGGGATGGCTGACCTCGCTCACCCTTGTCATGGCGACACTCACTAACCTGATTTTCCTTCCTTCGCTGCTGATCTCCGTCAGCCGTGGAAAAAAGAAAGTAGACTAATTCAGTACCTCTTTCAGTTTATTTTCAAGATCCGGACCCCTGAGCGATTCGGCGACGATTTTCCCCGAGGGATCTACCAGCACATTAAAGGGAATGCCTTCGAATCCGAACGTCTGCACAGCCTGGCTGTTCCAGTATTTAAGATCACTCATCTGTGACCAGGTGAGATGATCCTGCAGAATCGCTTTTTTCCATGAATCTTTATCCTGGTCAAGGGACACTCCAAGGATCGTGAAGTTTTTGTCTTTGAAATCGTTAAATGCCCGGACGACATTGGGATTCTCCATCCGGCAGGGCCCGCACCAGCTGGCCCAGAAATCAATCAGCAGCCATTTACCACGGAAATTACTGATGGAAATATCCTTGCCGTTTACATCCGGCATGGTAAGTTCGGGAACTGTCTTGCCCACCCAGGAGCCCGTTGATTGTGCTGCCTGCTGTTGTCCGGCTTTTTCCATTTCGGCCAGCATGGCATTTCCCGGAAACCTGGATTTCAGATCCGACAAGGCGCTATCCAGTTCTGCGGGTTGAAAACTCCGGGAAGCCCATCCGAGTGCAAGAACGCCTAGTGTCGCATTGGATGTTTTGCGAAGAAATTGTTTGAGATAATCATTCAGCTGATAGATTTCTGCGTTCTTGACGAGATTGGCAGCAACGAGCACACTGTCGGGCGCATTGGCCTTCTTCAGACTGTCCAGCCTGTTGAAAGCGGATTGAATCTGATTGTTTTTATCTCCCACAAATTCGATCAGGTCTTTAAGCTGCGCGCTGCCTGCGGAACCCGCTACGGTATAAAAATCTTTGTTTTTTGAAAAATCGGCGTCGACTTTTATGTCGGTGCCATCATTAATGAGTGGAATCGCCAGCAGATTGTCGCCAATCACCAGTTCGTAAATCTCAGGAGATTTACTTTTTCCCCTGAAAACGAGATGACCTTCAGCACCGGAAATCTTTTGGGAATCGATAATGACAGGCTGCTGGGATTTACCGTAAGCGATTTCTTCCAGATAAATCCATCCCGACGAAGGTCCCTGAATCAGCTTGTCACTGTTGCGATAGTGAAGGCTTACCTGGAAAGCGCTGCCGCTTTCGTTCTTGCAGGAATAAAAAAAAGGCAAAGCGGCAAGCAGTATAATAGAAATATTTTTCATTCTGATGGGATTGACATTTATTTTTCCAGTTTGCGGATAAGCAGCTGGTTTGTCAGCTGCGGATCGGCTTTACCTTTTGATATTTTTTTTACTTCTCCTACAAATAATCCGAGCAGTCCTTTTTTCCCTTTCCGGTATTCCTGCACTTTGTCGGGCATTTTCTCCATAGCCTCGATAACCCACTCCATGATCTGCGATTCATCACCGGTCTGAACCAGGTTAAGACGGCGGGCGACCGCCAGGGGATCCGTTTCCTTGCTAAGTACGAGTTCCTGGAATATGCGGGAAGAAGCAGTTGAAAAATTTACCGTTCCATTTTCCACTATACCGATCAGCGAAGCCACTACGGGGGGGCTGAGCGGGAAATCTGATATAGTCAGGGATTTTTCGTTAAGCCAGGACCTCACAGGTCCCAGAAGCCAGTTTGCCGCCGCTTTGAAAAAAGAAGTATGGCTGACCAGCGTTTCATAATAGTCTGAAAATTCTTTTTCGTCGCTGATCTGTTCGGCATCATATCGGGTGAGCTGATATTTTTCCATGTATCTCTTCACCCTTTGTTCCGGCAGTTCGGGAAGTGAATTCCTTACCTGTTCAAGCCATATGTCGCGGATCACAAAGGGCGGCAGGTCAGGGTCAGGGAAATAACGATAGTCGTTGGCTTCTTCCTTTGTACGGAGTGAAAATGTATTGCCCTGCAGGGCATCGAAGCTCCTGGTTTGCTGGGTAATCTGTTCTCCCTTTTCAAGGAGCTCTTCCATCCTGATTACTTCATATTCAATGGCGCGTTTCACGTTGCGGATGGAATTCAGGTTTTTAACTTCAACCTTTGTACCCAATTCTTTTTGTCCTTTCAAACGGATCGAAACATTGGCGTCGCATCGCAGGCTGCCTTCTTCCATATTCCCGTCGCAGACATCAAGATAGCGCAGGATTCTTCTCAGACTGGTCAGGAAGGAAACTGCTTCTTCTGCGCTGCCCAGGCAGGGTTCCGTTACAATTTCGATCAGCGGAACACCGGCGCGGTTAAAATCCAGGCTTGTGGCCTCCGGGTCACGGTCATGCAGGCTTTTCCCTGCGTCTTCTTCAAGATGAATACGGTTCAGCAGGATATTTTTTTCAAGTCCGGACACCTGCACGGAAAGGTATCCGCCTTTACAAATGGGTGTGGTATGCTGGGAAATCTGGTATCCTTTAGGAAGGTCCGGGTAAAAATAATTTTTCCGTGCGAAATAATTGCGTGGTTCTATACTGCAGTGGCAGGCGAGTCCCATCCTCACAGCCAGCAATACGGCTTCCCTGTTCAGCACCGGCAGCGTGCCAGGATATCCCAGGGTAACCGGGCTGATATGAGTGTTGGGTTCCGCACCGAATGCCGTCTTATCCGAACAAAACAACTTGGTATTTGTCAGGAGTTGTGCATGCACTTCGAGGCCGATGACCGTTTCATATTTCGAATCCGACATAATCATTCGATTCTTCCGGTAACAAGGAAAAGCGCAAAGAAGGGCTCTCGCAGCCCCGGTTCTTTGCGCTTGGCACTGAACCAGTTGAATTCAGTGCACGAAGGTAAAAAAACGCCCGAAGTTTTCAGGATTTCATTTCCCGATCAGAGTTCCGCGGTTTTTAATTTGTGAGGTATTTTGATCTCCAGTTCCTGTGTGGCAGTGCCGCGTTGGATTTTCACTTTCACTGCAGATTTCTTTCTGGCTTCCTGGAATTGATCGACCAGTTCACTCGTGCTGTTCACGTCGCTGCCATTGAATTGCAGAATCAGGTCTCCTTTTTTCAGTCCTGCTTTAAAGGCTGCTGAACTGTCTTCCACCTGAAGCACCGTAACTCCTTTGCCATCCTCGGCATCCTGGGCCTTGATTCCAAGTTTGGGCTCGCGGGAGTACCAGGGTCCGTATGGACCATACATTTCCATATCTGGCATTTCCGGCATTTTGAAATGATAGTCGTAGCTGAAATTTTCGGGCGATACCTCTGCTTTTTCAAGCGTGGCTGTTACAGTCTGCGGCTTGCCGTCGCGGGTAAAACTGACCCTTACCTTGTCACCCGGTTTGTAATTGTGCACGGCCTCATAAAGGGCATCGGGGCTTTCAATTTTTGTGTCGTTCAGTTTTACGATGATATCTCCTTTTTTAATTCCTGCCTTGTCTGCGGGACTGCCCTTGGTAACTTCCAGCACCGTAGCACCACCTTTTTCAGCTTTGCGGGACGAAACGCCCAGGAAAGCGGCATTCATCCGGATGCGCATGGATTTGCGAACCCTGTCTTCGGCCATTCTCTGTTTGTCGAGGCCCATCCTTTCCATATCTCTCTGCATTCTTTCAGCGTCCAGTGACTGAACCCGGAAATGAGAGCCGCCCCAGTTCATGTCCGGTGAGGCAATCACCAGGTCATTCACATCTTTTTTGATGATGATCAGGTTGCCATCATCATATTTTTCCAGGGGTTTCCCATTGATAAAATAATCGCCGTTTTTTATTTCTATCGTCACTTTTACATCCCTGTCTGACTTCTGGCGAATGACAATTTCTCTCTGGGCTGCTTCCGGTGTCTCTTCCCCCGGTGGAGTAAGCGGCGTTACCCGGTCCGGAGGAACCGGTGGAACGGGTTCAGACTGGGCAATGGCAATCTGGGTACAGACCAGACAGAGAGCCCCTATCGATGCTGCCTGGAAAATGAATTTTTTCATCCTGAATTTTTTTAAATGATAATAACTACGTCAAGTTTCGTATTTCAAATATAGGAATTATTCTGAAATACGAAAAAATTCGGATAATAAGGATCCGGCAGCTTTAACAGAATTTTTAGGCGCTGATTTCCCGATTGGCTGGAGGGTAAAAGAGTGTTATAGCATCAGCAGATTCCTGACTGCCTCGATGGCTTTACCCAGGCCTTCCGGATCCTGTCCGCCCGCGCTGGCGAGGCTTTTTTGGCCGCCGCCGCCACCGCGGATGAGGGGCGCAACCGTTTCGCGGATGATCTTTGCCGCGTCGAGATTTTTTTCGCGAAGCAGATCCTCGCCAAGGCCCAGGATTACGGTTGGCCTGTTCTCCGGTGTACCGGCCAGCAGGATGGCGGCTTGTGGGAAACTCCGGCTCAGGTCGGTTGCGACTTTGCGAAGAGATTCTGCAGAATATCCTTCCACTCTCCTGCCCAGAAATGCGTACCCGCCTGTCGGAATGATTTCGGGAATGAGGTCTGCCTTCAGCTGTTCAGCCATTTTAAGTTCCATGGATTCCGCTTTCTTACGAAGCTGGGAAACTTCAGCCTGCACTTCTGTTATGGCTTTCAGCAGGTCTTTAGGATTCTTTAGCTGATCCCTCAGTCCGGCCAGCAGTCCGAACTCCTGCGAAACAAATTCTTCTGCCGCCCTGCCGGCTACGGCTTCTATCCTCCTCACTCCTGCAGCAATGGCGGATTCTGAACGTATTTTAAAAAAACCTATTTCGCCGCTTGACGGTACATGGGTGCCTCCGCAGAGCTCATTAGAGAAAGTAGGATCTACCGAAACTACCCGAACCTGGTCGCCGTATTTTTCACCGAAAAGGGCCATGGCTCCGGTCTTCATCGCTTCTTCGCGGGGCATGATCCGGACAACGACCGGTACATCTTCCCGTATTTTTTTATTTACCAGCTTCTCCACCTGCAGAATTTCCTCCGGCGTGAGCCTGGCAAAATGGGCAAAGTCAAAACGCAGGTAATCCGCATTCACGAGTGAACCTTTCTGCACGACATGAGAACCCAGCACATACCTGAGTGCCGCATGCAACAGATGTGTCGCCGTATGATGCACGGCCGTTTCCTTTCTTTTTTCAACGTCGACATATGCACTCACCCTGCCCTGCTGATCTTCAGGAAGCTTTTCAGTGTAGTGAAGTATCAGATCGTTTTCTTTCCGGGTGTCAATCACTTCGATTTTTTCCTTTCCGAAAAGCAGCTGGCCGGTATCGCCTGCCTGTCCTCCGCTTTCCGCATAAAACGGCGTATTGCCCAGTACGAGCTGATACAATTCTTTTCCCTTTATTCTGGCCTTTCGCCAGCGGTTGAGTTCAGTGTCCGTATGCAGAGTTTCATATCCTGAAAAAACCAGTTTTCCATTCTGGTGGACCGTTACCCAGTCACCTGTATCTGCCTGCCCTGCGGCTCTCGACCGTTCCTTTTGCTTTTTCAGTTCCGTTTCAAATCCTTCTTCGTCGACGGTCCATCCGTTTTCCCTGGCCATCAGGGAGGTCAGGTCGACAGGAAATCCATAGGTGTCATTCAGCTTAAACGCAAATTCACCGGAGATGATTTTTGAAGCAAATTTTTTATCCCCTGCGCCGGGTGCACCTCCTTCAATATACTCATTGAATATTCTGATTCCTTTTTCAAGGGTTCGAAGGAAAGCCTCTTCTTCCTCCCGCACTACTTTTTCTACAAATCCCTCCTGCTTACTTAGTTCGGGAAAAACAGCCCTGAACTGTTCCGCGATGACAGGAACCAGTTGAAAAAGCAGGGGTTCTTTATGATCGAGATAAGAATAATAATATCGAACCGCCCTGCGCAGTATACGCCTGATTACGTAGCCCGCACCGGTATTGGATGGTAATTGCCCGTCTGCAATCGTGAAACAAATAGCACGTATATGATCCGCGATGACGCGAAACGCAATATCTTTTTTACCGGTGTCGGATCCCTCATATTTTTTACCGGTAATGGTTGCAATTTTTGCTAGTGTACCCGAAAAAATATCGGTATCGTAATTGCTTTGTTTTTGCTGAAGAACACGGACCAGTCGCTCGAATCCCATGCCGGTGTCAACATGTTTTGAGGGAAGGTGTTCCAGTCTGCCGTTCTTTGTGCGGTTGTACTGGATAAATACATTATTCCATATTTCGATCACCTGCGGATGATCCCCGTTTACGAGTTCACGGGCATCCCGTTCTGTTCTTTCAGATTCACTGCGGCAGTCCACATGAATTTCCGTGCAGGGACCACAGGGTCCCGTATCTCCCATCTCCCAGAAATTATCTTTTTTAGTTCCTGCCAGGATCCTTTCGGGAGAAATCCATTTTTCCCATTCGGTCCTGCTTTCATTATCAGCTTCCAGTTGCTCGGCTTTATCGCCGCCAAATACGGTAACATAAAGCCGGTCTTCAGAAATATTATAGACTTTGGTCAGCAGTTCCCAGCTCCAGCGAATCGCTTCGTCTTTGAAATAGTCGCCAAAGCTCCAGTTACCCAGCATTTCGAACATGGTGTGGTGATAGGTGTCCACTCCCACCTCTTCCAGATCATTATGTTTCCCGCTAACCCTCAGGCATTTTTGAGTGTCCGCGACGCGCGGATGCGGAGATACCCTGTTGCCCAGAAAATAATCCTTAAACTGATTCATCCCCGCATTGGTAAACAGCAGGGTCGGGTCGTTCTTCATAACAATTGGAGCCGAAGGCACAATGACGTGCTCCCGGGACCTGAAAAAATCCAGAAATTTCTCCCTAATCTCAACGCTACCCATCATATTTTAACTCCGTAAGATTAAATATCCGCTATATAAAAGCATAATAATTAGTACACTTGCGTTTTATCAGCGCTGCAAAGGTACATTTCCTGGTCCTTAAACGGCCCGGCATCGGCGTAGGAAGGCATGAAAAAGATCAAATATTATTACAATACCAATACCCTCCGGTACGAAAAACTGGAAACTCCCCTTCGGGTAACCCTGCTGCGTATTCTGGGTTTTATTTCCGCTTCCATCGTTACTGCACTGATCCTGGTTTCACTGGCTTACAGGTACTTCCCTTCAGCAAATGAAAAAAGGCTCATGCAGGCTAACGAAAACCTGAAGGATAACTATTTTGTCCTGAACGAGCAGGTGAAAAAAATGCAGGAACAGATTATCGGGCTTGAAAAAAGGGATAACGAAGTATACAGGGCTATATTTGAAGCCAACCCCATACCTGACAGCGCGAGAGCCAAAACCCTGGCGCAGCAACAGGAGTTCCAGCTTGTGCAGGGAATGGATCAGGAAAACCTGGCCACTTCCATTGCCGGTTCACTCAACACCCTTACGGCCAGGATCCGCGCCCAGACCAAATCCTATGATGAGATAAATAATTTCATTAAGAACAAGGAGCAGCTGCTTGCCTGTACACCTGCAATTCAGCCGGTAAATAATAAGGAATTGAAAAGAATAGCTTCCGGATTTGGCTATCGGGTGGACCCGGTCTACAAGACTACCAAGTTTCATGCAGGGCTGGATTTTGCAGCACCACAGGGCACGCCGATTTATGCCACAGCCAATGGAACAGTCGAGACCGCGGGTAATACAGGTAATGGCTATGGCAACCATGTGGTCATTCACAATGGATATGGGTATGCAACACTTTTTGGCCATATGTACAAGATCAAAGTGCGTCCGGGAGAAAAAGTAAAAAGAGGAGAAATCATTGGCTGGGTGGGCAATACGGGAAAGAGCACCGGTCCTCACTGTCACTATGAAGTGCATAGGAACGGAGAGCCCGTTGATCCCGTTTTCTATTTCTACAACGATATTACGCCTGAGCAGTATGACCGGCTCCTCAAGCTGGCTTCCTCAAGCAATCAGAGCTTTGATTAGTTTTTTCTGAAAACATTGAGTTGTTTCGGAATAGTTTTTGTTATTTTTGAAGAGCATGACCAGTTTTTCCCAGATCTCCATGAATTTTGTCGAAGAAACCACGGCCCCGCCTGAGGTGCAGGTGGTAAAGGAGGACCAGCCGGTGAATGTGGGGATAAGGATAAAAAAATTGAAGACTGCTGAAAATTCCACAACGGAACCCGACCCAGATCAACATACAGAACCGCAGCCAGCTCCTGAAGTGGAAACCGAGTTGGTAAATGCGGAAGTACCGGGAAAAATAAAATCCGGCCGGGGACGTAAATCCATACGTCAGGTTTCCGAGGAAGCCGATCTGATTCAGATCCCCGAAGATGAAATTCTTTTCAGGAAACATTATTATACCATGGGCGAAGTGGCGGACATGTTCCGTGTAAATCAATCCCTGCTTCGCTTCTGGGAAGCCGAATTCAGTATTCTTCAACCGAAGAAAAACAAGAAGGGGGACCGGTATTTCCGGCCCGTTGATATAAAGAACCTCCACCTGATCTATCATCTCCTGCGCCAGCGCAAATACACCATCGAAGGAGCCAAAGATTTTCTGAAAAAGAACAGCAGGGCCGAGGCAAAATTCGAAGCCATCAAGAAACTGGAAGAGTTTAAAAGATTCCTGCTTGAAATGAAAGCCAATCTGAGAACAGGACCTGATTTCCCTTCGTCCTCGCTTTAAAACACTTTATTATCCCTGTTTTACCGTAATGCTCGAGCCGACAACGGATATTTTCCTGTCCTCCATCAGTTTTAATATCTCCAGGCTGGTTTTCTGTCTGATCTCATTGAATTCAGCCACCGGAATGGGTGTGGTGAAGAAATCTATATTCACCTGAAACGAGGTCCCGGAAATATCATTGAGGAAAACGGTGGGATCGATGAAGTCAGGCTTTCCCGAGAGCAGGTTCCTGCATTCATCCACAAATTCGCTGATCACTTCTGAAGGCGTTGAAGATTCAAGCTGCAGACGCAGTTCGGCCTTACGATAGGTTCTAAGTGTCTGGTTGTCGACAATGCTGTCGACCATTTGCTTATTGGGCACTGTAACGTAGGTCTTGAGTTCGGTTCGAATCCTTGTACTGCGCAGCCCGATCTTTTCTACGGTACCGGAGATCGAATTTACCTTTACAACGTCTCCGGGAAGAAAGGGTTTGTCGAAGAATATTATGAAGGATGCAATCAGGTTTTCGATGCTTTCCTTGGTTGAAAGTGCCAGGGCGGCACCGGCAATACCCAGGCCTGTCCAGAGTTTACTTACTTCAAACCCAAATGCGTAACCGAGAATCATCAGTACCCCGATGATGGCAATCATTACTTTCAGGAAGTCGCGGAAAAAAACCACGAGCTGATGATCCTTTATCCCGCCTGTGACGCGGGCTCTTTCCTTAAGCAATAAGCTGAAAAAATCGATGCTTCGGAGCAGAAGCCAGATAAAGACTGAAATGAGAATCGTCTTGGCAATACTGTGTACGATCGATTTGAAGGAAATTTGAAATACTTCAAATTCAAGTACTGAAGGGAAGCGCAGTTTATCGATGGCGATCAGTGCGACCAGCACAATCAGGAAAATCTCCAGGGGATCTAGCAGCAGTTTTACGAAAGACTCCTTGTCGATTTTTTTGTCAAGGCTCGAGACGGCGCGGTAAAGAAGTCCTGCGATCCATCTCGAAAACACTCTCTTGAACAAAATGCCCGCCAGGACCGCCAGAAATACCACAAGGTATTTCTTCAGGGGATTGTCTAGGATGATCTGGTTCCAGAATTCATTCATGTGTCATCAGTTCTTATAAATATGAATCCCGTCTGTTTTCAGTACGTACAGAAAATCCGGCATGATCCGGATTTTCAGGGCGGGCAATATGCCTGCCGGAATAGGTTTCTTTTCTTCGGTCGTCATTTTCATGTCAAATTTCATGAATTCGGGGCCGTTCCAGCCTAGCATGGTTGAATTGATGACGGAAAAATGTTTCCAGTTCTTCAGGGTTAACTGTTTCTGAAATCCTCCGTAGTGGTCAAATATAAAAACACCCCGCAGGGGGTCATACAGGTAAACCAGTCCGGACTGATCATACAGTACGGTAGGCTCGGGCGCCTCATTGGTAAAGGGACGGATATCATTGCTCTGACTGATAATGGCGCCATCGCTGGAAATTTTATTCAGTTGTCCCGCCAGCGCATCATATACCCAGATATTATTATCGTAAGCGAGGCCTATGCAGGTGACCTGATAAAAACCAAGCTGCCGCAGATCGATACTATTTACATTATTCAGAAAACGGTCGAGCATTACGATAGTTCCGAATTCCTGATAGAAAAGAAGAATCTTCAGTGGATTGCTGACGTCCATATAGGCCACTTTTCCATATCGCCTGACGTCGTTGAATACACCCAGGGAATCACCTGCCGAACTATATTTTTTAAACTGGTTATCGGGCGTAAGAACAAAGACGTTTCCCAGATTGTCCACCTCTAAATCATCGAATCTGCCCGGGATAAACCTGGTCATCTGGATTTGCGGTATGCTGTCTACCTGCGCTTGCAGGCAGCCCAGTGTCAGGGCACAGATCAGGAAAAGAAGAGTTTTTTTCACTTTCTGATTATCTTATAGTCCAGGGAAGGATCGTAACTACGCAGATCAAGGTCTTCGCCATCATAAACGGCAAAACTGTAATAATTTATCCAGTCACCCAGGTTGATATAACGGCTGCCGCCCGGCAGGTGAAAATCAATAGGAAGGTGACGGTGCCCAAAAATCAAATAGTCGAAGTGCTCTTCAGCAAGTCTTTTCTTGCAATAGTCGATCAGCCATTCATTCTCTTCGCCAAGGAATTTTTCTTCTTCCAGTTGCGTGGCGATCCTGCTTTTCCGGCTGAAATAATTGGCAATGCCCACTCCGAAAACTGGTGGCAGGATACCAAAAAGACCCTGACTGAATCTGTTCCTGAAAATCTTTTTCAGCATTTTATATCCCCGGTCGCCCGGACCCAGTCCGTCGCCATGTCCGATCAGGAATTTCTTCCCCCCGCGCACAAAAGTCTGGGGTTCGTAATATACGGGGATGGTAAGTTCTTTTTCAAAATAGTCTTTCATCCACATATCGTGGTTGCCGACAAAAAAATGAATGGGGATACCGGCATCAGCCATCATCGCAAGTTTTCCCAGTATCCTCACATAACCCTTGGGAACCACTGTGCGATATTCAAACCAGAAGTCAAAAAGATCTCCGACGATAAAAATTTCCGCTGCTTGTTCCTGTATGGAATCAAGAAACCGGACGATGTATTTTTCTCTCTGCAGGCTCGCATGATGATCGGGTGATCCGAGGTGGAAGTCAGAAAGAAAGAAGATTTTTTTACCCGCCGCGATTTGCATGGGCAAATATAGGTTACAGGGAATCTACGAGGAAAACATATACCTCCCGGGGGCCATGCACGCCTACGACCAGTGTTTTTTCAATATCTGCCGTGCGGCTCGGGCCTGTAGCAACCGTAACGAAAGAGGGCATATGGTTCTTGTATTTTTCAGCAAGATGATCCAGGGCTTCCCTCAGATCATAGACAAGCTGGTCTGCAAATGCAATGCAAATATGCACCGGGGCGTATACGCTCACCGTACGGCCGCTATCCTGTGCGGAGCTCATAAGAATGCTGCCGGTCCGGGCTATAAGCGCCTCACATCCTGTAATCGAAACATCCGCACCGGGCAGGTCTTCACTTATCAGCAGATCTTTAAGTTCACCCGCCACGAGCGGGAGAAGGGACTGTTCACGGCAGTATACTTTTGTCCACCCTTTGGCTGCAATGAGTTTTCCGAGGAGCCCACTCAGGTCGCCTTGATTTTCACAATAGACAAACCTGCCCTGGATCTTACCGAAATTTTCAGCAAATTCGATGTCGTTTTCCTGCGCGGGAGCCGCATATACATTGGAGTTACCCTCGCTTTGGGGAAAAGGGACAGGCGTTGGGTTAACCAACGCCTGGCGTATTTTCTTTAATATATTTTCTTTTGATGCCGAGATCTGCATGTTTCACCAGCTATAGGTCTCCGTCATTCGGTGATGGGATGGGAACCGGCGGTGCGGGAATCCCGTTTTCCGCGATTTTTATTTCGGGGACATCATCCATTGTGTGGTCTGAAACATCCAGCGCTCTTTTCTCTTCATAAGGTCTCTTACCGATCAGCGCCTCCACATCGCTCTGGAAAAGCACTTCTTTGTCGAGCAGTGCTTCAGCGAGCAATTGTAATTGATGTGATTTCTGAACCAGCAATTCCTTGGTAAATACATATGCCTTCTCAATCAGTTTTCTGACTTCCTCATCGATCAGCTTGGAGGTTTCTTCAGAATAGGGCTTGGTAAACTGATTTTCCTGAGCAGGGTCGTAAAAACTGACGTTACCGATCTTTTCATTCATACCGTATACCGTAACCATGGAATACGCGATCCGCGTAACCTGCTGGAGGTCGTTCTGGGCGCCGGTAGAGATTTTCTTGAAATTCAGGGATTCGCTGGCCCTTCCTCCGAGTGTCATGCAAATCTGATCGAAAAGCTGGTCGGTGTTATAGAGATACTGTTCCTTGGGCGTGTACTGGGCATAGCCGAGGGCAGCCACACCTCTCGGAACGATGGTTACTTTCAGCAGCGGGTAGGCATGCTCAAGATACCAGCCGCAGATCGCGTGGCCTGCTTCATGATAGGCGATAATGCGCTTTTCTTCGGGGGAAATGATCTTGTTTTTCTTTTCCAGCCCGCCAATCACGCGGTCAACCGCGTCCTGGAAGTCCTCCATTTCTACGGAATCCTTACCCTTACGGGCAGCTATAAGCGCCGCTTCGTTGCATACATTGGCGATGTCCGCGCCCGCAAATCCGGGTGTTTGTTCAGCAAGCTTGTAAATATCGAGTTTTGAAGAAATCTTGATGGGCTTAAGATGCACCTTGAATATGGCTTCACGTCCCTTCAGATCGGGTTTATCGATCGAGATCTGACGGTCGAACCTTCCCGGACGGAGCAGGGCTGTGTCCAGTACGTCAGGCCTGTTGGTGGCAGCCAGGATAATGATCCCGCTGTCGCCGCCGAAACCGTCCATTTCCACCAGCAGCTGGTTCAGGGTACTTTCCCTTTCGTCATTGCTCATGATGGCGTTCTTGCCTCTGGCACGGCCAATGGCATCTATTTCATCGATGAAAATGACACAGGGCGCTTTTTCGCGGGCCTGTTTGAAAAGATCGCGTACACGGCTGGCTCCCACTCCCACGAAAAGCTCGACGAAATCGGAACCACTCATAGAGAAGAACGGAACCTGTGCTTCGCCCGCCATGGCCTTTGCCAGCAGCGTCTTTCCGGTACCCGGAGGACCAACAAGCAATGCTCCCTTTGGTATTTTGCCTCCAAGGGCGGTGTATTTTTTCGGGCTCTTCAGGAAGTCGACGATTTCCATCACTTCCACTTTCGCCTCATCCAGACCGGCGACGTCGTTGAATGTAATATTGACCCGCGTTCCTTTATCAAAGAGAGTAGCTTTCGATTTTCCAATGTTAAATATGCCGCCGGGACCACCGCTGCCACCCTGCCCGCCCATCTTACGCATGAGCATAACCCAGATCAGCAGAATGATCAGGATGGGAAGAGCAATTTGTAGAAGTCCTGGTATCCAGTCGCCTTCCTGCACTGAGGAATAAGGCACTTCCAGGGTCGGATTCTTCTGAAAGAAATCGTACAGTCTCTTTTCAAACTCGTCAATCTTGGTTACCTGGAATTCAAACTGTGGTCCGTCTGCTTTTGTCTGGGTATTTTTTCCGAGAAGGTCTCTGTAATAAGGTTTTTCGAGACTGTCTTTTTTAATAAATACCCTGACCAGGTTCTTATTCGTAACCAGCACCAGGCGGGCAACATCGCCCTTTTCGAGCATGCTATTGCGGAATTCAAGTTCGGAATCGAGATGGTGGGCATCCGGAGTAAATCCGTTTCCGAGATAATTATAGCCCAGCAGTACTATGGCGATGACTGCCCAGACCCAGTAAATATTAAACCTCGGTCCTTTTTTCGGTGTGTTGTTATCTCCTCCGTTCCGGGGTCTCATTCGTGAAAATCCTGGCCTGTCGTTCGGTTTTATATTATTTTGTGGCATTTGGTGGTCTTCCTTCTTGTAATTAATGATTGGAACATAAAAAAGTTCAGAAAATCCGCTTAAACATGGGGTTAGTCCTCCTGTTCTTCTAAAACGGCGTCACTCCACATTTCCTCCAGTTTATAGAAACGTCTGCTTTCCGGAAGCATTATATGAACCACCACATTTATATAGTCGATGATCACCCATTGGAGGGATTGCCGGCCTTCGTGCATGTAAGGCGCTTCGCCGCATTTATTCTTTACTTCTGTTTCAATAAAATCCGCTATGGCCCTTACCTGGGTTGAACTACCGGCCTCACAAACGATAAAAAAATCCGCGACTGCTTCCTGTATTTTCCGAAGATCTAGAGATATGATTTTTCCGCCTTTTTTTTCCTGGATTGCCTGAATGATGACTTTGATGATTTTTGAGTTCTTCGCAAGCCGGACTGCTTTATTGGGTTTCCGGTTAACCAGCATTGACAATTGTTCCAATAATCAGAATATTTAATTGATAATAGTTTGGCGGCGAATCCATGGACATCGTGCTAAATTCGCAACACCAAAAATAGTAATCTTTTGCCAGATCCTTCCAGCGGAAAGCCCCGCCAGTCAATAGTTGACAATCAGTTCATTGAACTAGAATCGGTGGACAGCACCAACAACTATGCCATGGCCCTGATTCATGAAGGATTGGCTGTCGACGGACTTACCATTATGGCCAGGCACCAATTGGCGGGCCGGGGCCAGCGGGGCAGGCAATGGCATGGTGAACCCGGGCAAAGCCTGATGATGAGCCTGATCCTGCGGCCTTTCCCGGTTAATCTTTCCCGCCAATTCCTTTTTTCCGCTTCGGTAGCCCTTGGATTGCTCGAAGTCTGCCAGAGCTTCCAGGCTGACGGCTGGGCCATTAAATGGCCTAATGACCTCTACTGGAATGACAGAAAGGCAGCGGGTATTTTGATCGAAAACTCGATTCAGGGAAGAAAATGGAACTGGGCCGTAGTCGGGATAGGCCTCAATCTTAACCAGACAGAATTCCCCGCCGGCCTGGTCCATGCCGTTTCTGTCCGGCAGGTTACAGGCATGGAATATAGTCCGAAAGAGGTCGCCGGATCCCTTGCTTATTCTATCCGGAAACACCTGGATATGATAAAAACAGATGCTGACACGATTATTGAAGCTTATAACCGCAATCTATATAAATCAGGTAAAGCAGCCCTGTTATCCAAGCAGGGCAGGTCTTTCGAAGCCCGGATCCTTGGGGTCGGTCAAACGGGTCTTCTGATGACGGACAAGGGAAATTTCAGATCCGGTGACCTGGAATGGATCATGGAATGACCCGCAGATGTCGGCTGTTCAACGGGTGAAATGGAAGATTGCGCCCGCGGCATTACCAGCCTCGTCCTCTGCATAGATTTTCAGTTCATGGTTACCGGGCGGACAGTGTTCGTCGAAGTAATAGATGAAAGCCCTTTCCTTATCATTGCTGAAAAGGAGCCAGCTACCATCGAGCGTGCATTTGAAATTCTTTATCTTTTTATTGTTGTCCTCCGCAAGAATCAGGATCCTGGTACTTTTCTGCAGATTGGCATTTTCGGTTACTCCCGGCAGCCTGATCGTGGGAGGAACCGTATCCTGGATAAGCTGAAACCCGCCGAAATTCTTCCAGGCAGCAGTTGCCCATTCTCCCAGCCAGACGGGCTTCTTCACATCCATACTTCCGCCCTCCTGCCATTGCATAAGAATTCTGTCCCTCTGAAAAGCCGGCTTGCCGGTCTTAATTCTGACCGTCATGGTGTCGCTCAGGGGAACGCTTGCGGAGCCGATAAAATACATCGGTGAAACCGCGTCGGGTCCGAGACCCGGAGCTTTATGGTAATCGATATGAACTGAATCATAAAGGCAGTTTTCACCCAGGTAAAAAGCAAGCCCTTCCGTTTCCAGACCATCGATCATACCGGCATAAAATTGTTTCGTGGAGAAAGAGGTCTTCGATAAACCGGCGGGCTGATACTGTATCCTGAACCGCAGGTTTGATGTGTTTCCGTATGCATCCTTCAACTCGATACGGATCAGGTGTATTGTGCCGTCTTCGAGATGGACAAGGCCTCCGTATTTTGATTCGCGATATATCGAATGCCTGTATCCGGGAAGCCTGAAGAGCAGCTGGTAGTACGGACCGCCTCTTTCCCTGGTAGGATAGTCAATATGGGCATTAATACCCCGGGTGTCATCATAGCTTATATGATCGGTCTGAAAACCGGTAACCGCCACTTCATTGTCATAAAGAATTCCCTGGAAAATACCGTTGGGATTTCTGGATCCCGACTGGGTATCGAAGCCCGAAATACCAAAACCCGGATTGGGTGTGCGCGTTATAAGCAGCGGCAGGGTCGTAACAAAAGTGCCGTTCTTTTTTTTCACCGGAATAAAAGCCGGAGTCTGTTCATAAAAACTCCTGTTCCGGTCATATACGGAAAGATCTCTAAATACAGGAGGTGTGTTGTCAGCCACCGGGAGCCCAAAAAGCATTGGATTCAGGTTGACATCACCGGGATAAGTGCGGATCTCAAAATGGAGGTGGGGACCCTGCGAACCACCCGTATTACCGGAGTATGCAATCAGGTCGCCCTTGTTGACTTTTAGCAATCCCGGCGGCAGATCGAGGGTAACATCCCATCGCTGCAAATCATATTGCTTCCGTTTAACCCACGCAGCCAATTCAGGATAAAATGCGTTCAGATGTGCATAGAGGCTGAGGTATCCTTCCGGATGAAGAATATAAATGACCTGACCGAATCCGAAGGGCTCTATTTTGACCCGGTAAATATATCCGCCCGCAGCGGCGTAAACCGGCAGGTTCTCCCGCTGGGCCGTACGGATATCAAGCCCCATATGATAATGGTTGGAGCGCAGTTCACCGAAATTAGCGGCCAGGCTGATGGGAATATCCAGCGGATTCCTGAACAAGTGATGCGGATAGCTGTTATTCTGGAACAGCTGGGCAGGAGCAGATTTTGCGAGAATGATCAGGAGGGAAAACAGAATAGGACGGTACATCAGATCCCAAATGTAGAATCAAAAAGATGAATTATCCCAAATGAGGAGTGCCATCCGGCTGTTTGCCGTTTAACCGGGAATGTTAGTAAATGATTTATAGCGTTTTCATAAAAAAATTAAAAATTGGTACAGCTTTTGGCATACTAGGAGTGTCTTATTAGCGAACCTATCTTAATGAAAGTTTTATGCCGGTGTTTAAAAACAAGTTCCTGTTGTTCCTGGTCATCAGCGTCGGCTCCGTCATCGGAATCGTGAAGGGTGAAGAGGCAAAACAAAAATGGGTGTTCAAGATCAAATCAAGGGTTGACAACAAGAAGCAGATCGCAGAAAAAAAGCTTCGCGCGAAAAAAGGCGGTGTCATGCTGGATGATATTGAGCTGGCTTCATTCCATACCAACTAGTAAGGAACTAAAAGAATATTCAAAACCTTCAGGATCAGCCTGGAGGTTTTTTTTATCCTTATTCTTTTCAGAATATTTCTCCAGGAACCCATACAATCGTACTTTTGCGGAATTTGTTTTGAAATGCCTAAAGACCCCGCCATCACTTCAGTACTTATTATCGGCTCCGGACCCATCATTATCGGACAGGCCTGTGAATTTGACTATTCCGGATCCCAGGCTGCCAGAAGCCTAAGGGAAGAAGGAATTAAAGTCATCCTCATCAACAGTAATCCCGCCACCATCATGACCGACCCGATGATGGCAGACAGGGTTTACCTTTTGCCGCTGACGGTGGAAAGCATCGAACAGATCCTGGAAGAGAACCAGATCGACGCCGTTTTGCCCACCATGGGTGGTCAGACGGCCCTCAATCTATGCAAAGAAGCTGCTGAGCTCGGCGTCTGGGAAAAATATAATGTCCGCCTTATCGGGGTGGATATCGAGGCCATTGATACGGCCGAAGACCGCGAGAAATTCCGGCAGCTGATGGTGAAGATCGGAATAGATGTAGCGCCCTCCAGGGTGGCTAATTCATTGCTTGAAGGGAAAGAATTCGCCCAGAATATCGGTTTCCCCCTCGTCATCCGCCCCTCTTTTACACTTGGCGGAACAGGTGGCGGATTTGTCCTGAACAAGGACGAACTGGATGCGGCTCTCGACAAAGGTTTAAAAGCTTCTCCGATCCATGAAGTGCTGGTGGAAAAAGCGGTGCTTGGATGGAAGGAATTTGAACTGGAACTTCTCCGGGATAAGAATGACAACGTCGTCATCATCTGTACAGTTGAAAATATGGACCCCATGGGAATCCACACCGGAGATTCCATAACCGTGGCGCCTGCTATGACCCTGAGCGATACAGCTTTCCAGGATATGCGCAACAAAGCCATCCTGATGATGCGATCACTCGGCAATTTTGCCGGCGGATGTAATGTACAGTTCGCGCTCAATCCCGCAACCGAACAGATCATCGCCGTGGAAATCAATCCGCGTGTTTCGCGGTCATCTGCCCTGGCTTCAAAAGCCACGGGATATCCGATCGCCAAGATCGCCGCGAAACTGGCCATCGGCTATTCACTCGATGAACTGAAGAACCAGATTACCCAGACTACTTCCGCTTATTTTGAACCGGTGCAGGATTACGTGATCGTAAAAATGCCGCGCTGGAATTTCGATAAATTCAAAGGTTCCAATGATACGCTCGGACTCCAGATGAAGAGTGTCGGTGAAGTCATGGCTATTGGCCGAAGCTTTACCGAGGCCATTCAGAAAGCCTGTCAGAGCCTTGAAAACAATGCCGTCGGTCTGGGTTATTACGGAAAGAGCCGCATGCATGCCGAAGAGCTGATCGAATATATAAAGATTCCGAAATGGGACCGGGTGTTCCGGATCAAGGACGCACTCATGCTGGGTGTGAGTGTAAAGACCATATCACAGGCCACGGGTATCGACCGATGGTTCATCTATGAGATCCGCAAGATCTGCATGATGGAAACGGAAATCCTGAAATACAAGATGGATACTCTTCCCGACGAGGTATTGAAAGAGGCAAAGAATCTGGGGTTCAGTGACATCCAGATCGCGACGATCATGCAGGACGGCAGTGAAGAAGCTGTATTTGAAAAAAGAAAGAAGGCCGGTATCCGCAGAATCTATAAAATGGTGGACACCTGCAGTGCGGAATTCGAAGCAAAAACGCCTTATTTCTATTCCAGCTTTGAAAACAGCGCCCTTAATGAGAGCATCGTGTCTTCGAAAAAGAAGATCATTATACTCGGTTCCGGTCCAAACCGTATCGGACAGGGTATCGAATTTGACTATTGCTGCGTGCACGGACTGCTGGCAGTAAAGGAATGCGGGTATGAAGCCATCATGGTGAACTGTAACCCGGAAACTGTTTCAACGGATTTCGATATGGCGGACAAGCTTTATTTCGAACCCGTATTCTGGGAACACCTCTGGGATATCATCGAACACGAAAAACCAGACGGTGTCATCGTGCAGCTCGGCGGACAAACAGCACTCAAACTCGCAGAAAAGTTATTTAAGAAAAACATACCCATCGTAGGCACATCCTACGACAATATGGATATCGCAGAGGACCGCGGGAGGTTTTCTGATTTGCTTAAAGAAATGGATATCCCCTACCCGTCTTACGGCACGGCCTTTACAGTGGATGAGGCCGTCGAAGTCGCCAAGAAAGTAGGTTATCCCGTACTCGTAAGACCAAGCTATGTGCTCGGTGGTCAGCGGATGCGCATCGTGATCAATGATGATGAACTGGAAAAAGCTGTTATCAGCCTGCTGAAACATATTCCCGGCAACAAAATCCTTATTGACCATTTCCTTGACCGCTGCCAGGAAGCCGAAATAGATGCCATCTGCGACGGGGACCAGGTTCATATCATGGGCCTGATGGAACATATCGAACCCGCAGGAATCCATAGCGGGGACAGCAACGCCGTGCTTCCACAGTTCAACCTCACTCCGCTCGTGGTGGAAACGATGGAAGATTATGCCCGTAAGATTGCCTTCCGGTTAAATATCCGCGGACTGATCAATATCCAGTTTGCCATCAAGGACGGAAAAGTTTATGTGATAGAGGCTAATCCGCGCGCATCGAGGACCACGCCGTTTATCGCAAAAGCCTACCAGATCCCCTATCTTAATATTGCCACGCGTGTGATGCTGGGAAATAATAAACTCAAAGACTTTACTTTCCAGAAAAAACTGAAAGGATACGCGATTAAAGAACCCGTTTTCAGTTTTGATAAGTTTCCCGGTGTAAATAAGGAACTCGGACCTGAAATGAAATCCACCGGTGAAGCGATACGCTTCATCAAGGATTTGAAAGATCCCTATTTCCGCCAGCTTTATAAGGACAGGAGCATGTACCTCAGTAAATAGAGTCCTTCGCAGGAATCGTCCTCAGACATTGTTTTTCCGGATTAACAATGAGGTGACTAATTTTTTTCCTGAAAATTTAACGTGATAATCACCTGCCCGTTACCGAAAGAATTTTTTCCTTCAGTAATCCGCAGGGGCTATGGAAAGGAGGGAAAAGAATTTTTGCTGGCAGGACGCACCATTTCTTCGCTGTCTTCTTCCCATGCTGGCGGGTAGCTTTACGGAATATTTTTTCCCTTTTTCTGAAAGATTCGCCGGTGTTTTATTTCTTTCTTTTACCGCAACGGTACTGGTATACGGAATATTTTTTCTGAAATCTGCAGCCGGATCATTTCCGGTTTATGGCCTTATGATTCAGCTGGCGTTTTTTTTCCTGGGAAAAACCATCCAGTTTCAACACAGGGACGTTCAGGCAGAGACTACTAACCCGGATTTTGTTTGGATGGCCCGTCTCACAAGGGAACCGGTAAAAAGACCGAAAACCTGGAAAGCCGAGGTCGAGATCGGCTGGATGTGGAATCAAAAAAATCTTATCCGGGAAAAGGAAAAGATCTCCATTTATTTCAAAATCCCGGACAGCATCCTGCTACACCAGGGAGATCTCATTCTTTTTCGTGGTAATCTCTTGCCGGTTGAAAATCCGGGAGGTGACAAGGGCTTCGACTACAAAAGGTATTGCCGCCTAAAGCATATATACAGACAGGTTTTTTTACGATCAGAAAAATTCCGGCTTATAAATTCACCCCGGGATAAATCCATTGCAGACCTGCTGGAAAAAGAAAGATCCAGGATGCTGCGCATTATCGAGTCACATATTCCTGACAGGCAGGAGAAGGGCCTGCTGGAAGCGCTCCTTGCCGGATTTACCGGCGACCTCGATAACCAATTATTAAAAGACTATGCCGACGCGGGTGTTGTGCATATCATTGCCATTTCCGGTTTGCATCTTGCCCTGATTTGTCAGATCCTGCTGGGGCTGCTGCGTTTCATGGGGAAAAGAGAGACCATGCAATGGGCAAAGCTGATTCTGGTGATTGCTGGTATTTGGGCTTATAGTGTTCTCTCCGGATCGTCCCCTTCTGTCGTCCGTTCTGCCCTTATGTTCACCTTCGCCATGGTAGCCAGAAATCTATTTCGCGAGCCTTCCCTCTACAATATACTGGCAGGCTCTGCATTTTTCCTCATCTGTTTTGACCCGGGATGGATAAGAGATACGGGGTTTCAACTAAGTTATTCTGCCGTCCTGGGACTTCGTCTCTTTACCGCGCAGGTCAGGGATCTGGCCGGATTTAAAAATAAAATACTGAAAGGAATATGGGAGGCCATGGCGGTAAGCTTTTCCGCTCAGCTGCTGACAACTCCGCTAAGTCTGTATTACTTCCATCGCTTCCCGAATTATTTCCTCGCAGCCAATCTCATTGCCGTTCCTCTGTCAAGCCTGGTGCTGGTTTCAGGCCTGCTGTTGTGGACTTTTTCTGCCATAGGTCCCCTCGCCGACGGGCTCGGCTGGTTCCTGGCAGCACAGATCCGCCTGCTTAATCATTTTGTATCCTGGGTTGCCGGCCTGCCGGGATCAGTGACGGATGGCATTTTTCTATCCGCCATGCAGGTCAGCTTTATTTATATCACAGGCTTTGGTTTCTACCGGTTGCTGATCCTGGAAAAGAAAGACGGTATATGGACTGGCCTCGCCGGCCTGTTGGTTCTGGCCATCCTCCGGTTCAACCCCGGATGACTTTGCAGGCTTGCCCGATTGGTGTACTTTCGCGGCTTCCATTAATCTTACCGGGTTAACATCACACCATGAGCAAAAAAATCCAGTCAGCACTCATATCCGTTTTCTATAAGGACGGTCTGGAACCGCTTGTACGCCTTCTGCATCAACAGGGAGTCCGCCTGATTTCCACCGGCGGAACAAGGTCTTTTATTGAAGCACTGGGAATACCCTGCACGGGGGCTGAAGAACTCACCCAGTATCCGTCGATTCTCGGAGGTCGCGTGAAGACCCTGCATCCTTCGATCTTTGGGGGTATCCTCGGCAGGAGGGAAGAAAATCAGGATGTCCTCGAAATGAAGGAATACCATATTCCTGAAATAGACCTCGTGATTGTAGACCTCTATCCTTTCGAGGAAACCGTTGCGAATACGAAGGAAGAAAAATCCATCATCGAAAAAATCGATATTGGCGGACCATCGATGATCCGTGCAGCGGCAAAAAACTTTGCCCATGTGGCTGTTCTGGCAGATAAGAATGATTATTCAAGGCTGGAAAAATTGCTTTCGGACCAAAAGGGTGAACTCACCCGCGAGCAAAGGAAGGAACTTGCTGCCCGGGCTTTTGAAATTGTGGCCCGTTACGATCTGGCGATTCATGAATATTTTAATCCCGGCAAACCTGTTGGCGGGGGTCATAAAGTTAAACACCTTAGATACGGTGAAAATCCGCACCAGCAGGCGCGTTTTGAAGGAGATCCTGAAAAAATTTTCAGGCAGCTGGGGGGTAAGGAAATTTCTTACAACAACCTCGTAGACATCGATGCAGCTATACAGCTCATTGGTGAATTCAGTGAGAAAACCGTTTTTGCTATCATCAAGCATACGAATGTATGCGGAATCGCGCAGCGCAATACAACACGCAGTGCCTGGGACCATGCGCTGGCGGGAGATCCGGAGAGTGCTTTTGGAGGTGTACTGGTATGCAATTCAGAAATCGACCTTTCAACCGCTGAAGCCATCAGTGAAATCTTTTTTGAAGTGCTTATCGCTCCTTCCTTTTCCATGGAAGCCCTGACAATGCTGAAGTCGAAAAAGAACAGGATCCTGCTTGAACTGATTCGTCAGCCGGCGACAACGGTCATGAGAAAATCCCTGCTGGACGGGTATCTTGTACAGGATGCCGATCTGGGAAACTTTGAAAAATGGGAAGAGGCCGGAGGCAGGGAATCAGGTGCCGCTGAAAAACAGGATCTGGTGTTCGGCAACCTGGTATGCAAACATCTCAAATCGAATGCCATCGCATTGATAAAAAATAAGCAGCTCATCGGTAAGGGTTGCGGTCAGACCAGCCGCATAGATTCGCTCCGGCAGGCAATTGCAAAGGCAAACCAGTTCAGCTTCAGTCTGGAAGGCGCATCTCTGGCTTCAGATGCATTTTTCCCTTTTGATGATTGTGTGCGTATTGCGGCGGCCGAAGGGATCTCTGCATTTATCCAGCCCGGAGGTTCCATCCGCGATAAAGATTCCATAGAATTCTGCAGGCAGCAGGGGCTTGCCATGGTAATCACCGGGATGAGGCATTTTAAGCACTAGTAGACCTGTTCCGGAAACTTAAATATCCCAGAAAATCTGATCCTTCAGAAATACTTCGTAGACTTCCTTCCAGCCGGCGAAGAGCGGATCGGTGCCAAAAAACTGGTTGTGCCAGATCGTGACCATGACGCCGTTTACCTGTTTTATTTTCCGGTAATAGTTCATGAGTTCGGAAAAAGCTTCGCGGGGTTTCATGCCGGATTCGTAGTAACAGGTGGCGTCCATGAAACAAAATGGAAATAACATCAGTGACGTTTTCTTTTCCGCTTTCAAATCATACCAGTAAAAAGAAGAGGCGATGGATGCCCGGAACCCATTAATTCCTCCATAGCCCATTGTGAAATCTTTCTCTATACCGTGGTCAACGAGATTCCGGTAGGTCTTTGGCAGAGACATACGGATATAATGCTGCCGGCTGTATTTCACCGGTCTGCCAATGATTTTTTCCATTTCATCGATCTCTTCCATGAGAATGGCCTCTTCGTCCCCGCTCTGCCAGGAGGGATGTACGCCTACTGTATATCCACCTGCGTGGTAGGCGACAAGCGAACGCATAGCTTCTTTAACAGGTGATATGTTCTTATCGTACAGCGCTGTTTTCTTTGCAAGGAGAAAAAAATAATAAGCGCGGGTTCTGCAATAAAGATGAAGGGAATCCAGCCATTCGTATGAATCGAATGGATCCTTTTTACTGCTGAACAATACATCCCAGCGGTCTTTGATATCACGCCAGTCCCTTTTTACAATCGATCGTGCAAATCCACCCAGGTTACGTACAAACCCTTTATGCCGGTAAGAATAGGCCATGTCAATGTCGTAGGTGGGGATGAATTTGAAATCCTTCATCCTGAAAATGAGACCTGGATATTTCTGCCTCAGGGCAGATTTAAGATCTTCCAGCCAGTCATTGACCAGGGGTCTGTCGAGAAATCCCTCCCTAAATGCCAGGGAGGCTTCATGAGGAAACCGGTTATACCTGTCGGGTTGAAAGGAAAGATATTCTTCATACCGGCTTATGAGATAAAAAACTGCCGACAATATATCAAACGGGAAGTCGCCTTCGGAAGGAAAAAAAACCTTCTTCCCGGCAAATTCCATGCATTCAATCTTTTGATCACGGATAGAAGTTTCAAAAATCAATCCGGCCGGCCGGATATGAAATTCCTCATTGCTTATCCTTTGACCGGAGTAATTGATTTTCGGGGACCCATATTGCTGAAATACCTTTTTGTTATGCGTAAGACCAACGGGCTCATTGAAAAGTTCCTGGCCGATCAGGTCCAGCACGTATCCAAGGCGGGGGCTGTTGTCTTCACTGTAAAAAAGCATGTTCAGGATTTGTGCTTTTCTAACCAGCGTTGATTGAAACTTTTATCAGCAAATTTCAGGTCCGCGCGTTGCCTTGTCCAGCCTTTGAATACCCGGTTGATAAACCAGTTTTTCAGGCGTGCATTTCCCATGTTCATCCATTTCCTGTGAAGGCTGGCCTGCTTCCATCCGTTCCAGGCAAGCTTTTCCATCCAGCCTGCGGATCCCTGCTTAACGGCTTCATGCCGGTTCTCGAGAAGGATCTCGTGAAGGTTTATTTTAACTGCGCAGACTTCCGTGCAGTTTCCGCAAAGCGAAGATGCATAACTCAGGTGTTTCCATTCACCGATGGGTTTTAAGTGGGGGGTGATAACAGCTCCGATCGGGCCGCTGTAAGTGGTGCCATAGCTGTGGCCGCCCACATTCTTATAGACCGGGCAGGCGTTCAGGCAGGCGCCGCAACGAATGCAATAGAGGCTTTCACGAACCTTGGTGTTGGCCAGCATATTTGTCCGCCCGTTGTCCAGGAGGATCACATACATTTCATCCGGACCATCGGATTCACCAGGCTGCCGGGGGCCGGATACAATAGAATTATAACTCGTTATGCGCTGGCCTGTTCCAAAAGTGGCAAGCAAAGGCCAGAATAACGCCAGATCATTCAGGGATGGAATTATTTTTTCAATGCCGGTGATGACGATATGGGTTTTGGGGAAAGAGGCACAAAGACGTCCATTTCCTTCATTCTCCGTAATGGCGATGCTTCCGGTTTCTGCAACAATAAAATTCGCCCCCGTAATACCGATTTCAGCCTGCAGGTATTTATCGCGCATTTTATGACGCGCGATCATCGTGAGTTCTGTGGGAGAAAGGTTGGGGGCAGTATTCAGTTTTTCGTGAAAAAGCCTGGCGATATCTTCCTTGCTTTTATGCATCGCGGGTGTCACTATATGATAGGGAGGCTCACCGTCCAGTTGCTGGATATATTCACCTAAATCAGTTTCCAGGCTTTCGATCTGGTGATCTTTCAGGAAATCATTGAGGTGGATTTCCTCCGTGACCATGCTCTTACTCTTGACAATGGCCCGGCAATTCTTTGCTTTACATATGGCAAGGATTTCCTTTTGTGCCTCCTCCGTATTCTCTGCCCAGATTACTTTGCCGCCCCGTTTTGTGAAAGCCATTTCAAATCTTTCGAGCTGGGCATCCAGGGTCTCAAGGGCGCGCCACTTGATATTTTTTGCCCTTTCCCTTGCCAGATGGAGTTCCTGGAATTGCTGTTTACCCTGTGGAACAACGGCATTGTAACGGCCGATATTGAAGTTGATCTTTCGCCGGTGTTCGAGGTCCGCCGCTTTGACGAAACTCTTATCCTGAAAATCAGAAGCAGGGTCGGTGTTTGTCATAGGTTGAAGATAATAAATTATACGAGCCGGTACTATTTGCTGTTCACTCCGCTCAGGGAGTCAATGCTGTCAATTCCACCGGTTACGCGGCACCGAAAAACAATACGCACGACATATTTACGCGCCTCATCTCCGCCATCTTCGTTTTTCTGGTAAAATTTTTTGTACGTCGCCCGGTATTCTCCCGTGATCACCTCGTCCGGCTTATATTCCGGATTGTTGTACAATTCCAGAGACTGGGTAACGGGTTCGACGTTTAGCGATTTTTGGTATACCGTGTCATCTTCTGACCATTTATATACCTCCTGGTTATTGGTATTGGCATGCAGAGATCCCGTGAAATGTTTGTCAACAATTTTCAACCCGACACCGACGCCCACCTTAAAACCGAGCCCGCTGTTCAGCAGAAGTGTATCGTTGTATTTGAAGCAGAGAATACCGGCAGAGAAAAAAGCATAACCGGTTTTTGGAGGAAGAACCGGTTCACCGTTAAGGTACAGGTAGAAGTCGGCAAGATTGTACTGAAGCTTGGCGCGGGTCTTCTTCTTCAGCAGCATTTTTGAATTGATGTTATAGCTCCGGCTGCGCACTTTAAACTGGCTCCACCCTTTCCAGTGCCTGCTTACTGAATCCCGGTAAAATGCGGCCCTTTCTTTTGCAACAGAATCATGAATAATGTCTGCCCGTCTTACCGAATCCATATAACCAACGGATTCAAAACCTGATGAGTCTTCCTGAAGCGGGGGAATGGTCTTTTCGGAACTATCCTGGGCTACAGTGCGAAAAACCGGCGAGAGGCCGGACAGAACAAAAATAAGTACGGGGAAAATTTTCATAGAGACCGTCAGACTTTATCTTTTTTCAGGTGGGCTGCCGCGGCTTCCAGCGCGGAGTAAAATTCGGTACCGTATTTCCTGACAAGCGCTTCTTTGAGAAACACGTAGACGGGAACTTTCAACTGCTGGCCCAGTTTACAGGCAGGCCGGCAAAGCGTTTCCCGGGGTTCGTAGTTCAGGTATTCCTGGTTCCTCCGCCTGCTTCTGGTAACTTTTGCAGGGAACAGGTGGCAACTGACGGGTTTCTTCCAGGTGATTTTTTTTTCAAGGCAGGCCTGTTCAATGCCGCATTTAATTATTCCGTTTTCATCACGGTGTCCGTATGCGCAAATCTTACCCTGAATAGTGGGTGTCACCCATCCGAATTCGGCATCAAACCGGTAAAGGCCCTGTTCGTCTATCTGCTTCAAACCTTCCGGAGTGAGATAGGGTCTTATTTCTCCGATAAAAGTACGGAGGTGTACGAGTTCTTCATCAGTAAGCGGCGCACCGGCGTCGCCGTCTTCGCAGCAGCCTCCCTTGCATTTATTCAGATCGCATACGAATTGCTCCGTAACCATGTCATCGCTGACCAATATGTTGTCAATAGCTATCAAAAACCGGGGGTTAAATTCCAGCTAAGATAAGATTTCAGGAAGGAATCAGGATGGGTTTTTCCACCGCAGCGTATTGATGAGGTGATTCATATCCTGCTGGATAAAGTCGTTTACAATACTGAGGGAATCGGCATTCGGTGTAGTGTCAAAATAAAGGGCGCCGCGCAAAAAATGATGCAGGCTATCGCTGACAAAGAACTGTTTTGCCGTGGCCGCATTTCCGCCGACATTAAAAAAAATACCATGCACGCCCAGTGGAGAGCTGATCAGCGAGTCTTCGATGGAACTGGCTTTGTACGTGTGCTTATAAGTCATTTTATACGCATCTTCCCTGAGTTTATCGAAGTTCCCGTTAACATCTTTATAACTAATATATATTCTCGCATTAAACCTTGGAAAGTCAATGTTTATCCAAAAAGGATTTTCGGGCCTGTCGCCGAAAAAGGAAGTGTCCCGTTGGATACGAGCATAAGTGGGATATTCAAAAGAATACGGGAATTCAGGACGATTAAAACTTTGATATTCATGGGATGGGAAATCTATCCGGAAATAACCCCGGGGCTTTGGCGTATAGGGGCTGTTGCAGGAAATAATGAAACCCGGAAGTAAACAGCAAATCGCGTAGTTTCTGAATCGCAAGGGTAGGTTTTTTATTGGTTTATCCGGACTCTGACTTTTTTTATCCGGCTGCTGTCGGCCTCCAGAACGATGAATTCAAAATCACCGCATTGAATGCTGTCGTCTACTTTTGGAATTTCCCCGGACAGTTCCAGTATCAGGCCTGCCAGTGAATCTGAATCTCCTTTCACAGTATCGAAGGTATCGACCGGCAGGTTCATGGATTTGCAGACATCATTGATCATTGTCCTGCCTTCAAAGATAAAAGAACCGTCTTCCTGTTTTGCTGCAGATACCTCATCCTCATCGAATTCATCCTTAATGTCCCCTATCACTTCCTCCATGATGTCTTCCAGCGTAACGATACCACTCGTTCCACCGAATTCATCCACGACAATGGCAAAATGGATTCTGCTTGACTGAAATTCCTGCAAAAGGTCTTTGATCATTTTGTGCTCATGCACAAAATGGGGAGCGCGGAGCAGTGGATGCCAGTCAAAATTATCAGGTTCGTTCAGATAGGGAATAAGGTCTTTTGTGTGGACCATTCCCGTAATTTCATCGAGGCTTTTCCTGTATACGGGGAGACGTGAATAGTGAAGCTCTTCAATTTTTCGTTTCACCTGGCCAAAGTTCAGTTCGGCTTCAATACCACTTACGTCAAGCCTTGTCTTCATGATCTGCTTGACTGTGATATTCCCGAACTTAATTATGCCTTTAAGAATATTTTTTTCTTCTTCGGTGGTGTCGTTATCAATGGCATGATCCAACTCCTCCAGGCTGTTCTGGGCAGAACGCTGGCTGCCGAATAATCTTTCCAGTTTTTCCTGCTGGTTGGCAAGGAGAATGCCCAGCCTCCGGAAAAGCAGATGGATGACCTCGGTAACGCCGGAGGTATAAAAGGCAAACTGCAGGGTATTCTGGCTGGCCCAGACTTTTGGCATTACTTCCCCGAAGAGAATAAGTACAAAACTGACCATCACGGCCTTCATTGCAAACTCAAGGAACCAGAGTTCTTTTTTAAATACGATTACCTGGTCGATTAGAAAATTGGAAAGAATGATAATACCGATATTAAGCAGGATATTAGCGATCAGCAGGGAAGCAAGAAGCGCCTTGGGTTCTTCAAGCAGATTTACTATCCTTCTCCAGGAACTGTCCTGTTTGGTTTTCAGGATGTTGATCTCCTTGTCGCTGAGGGAAAAAAAGGCAATCCTTGATCCGGAAACGATAAAGGACATCACCAGAAAAAAAAGAATAAGAATAACGAGGATGGTGGTAGCCTGCGCGTTGATAAATAAAAAAAGACCCGGATGGCCGGGGTAGGTTGACAAGTTTAAAGGGTGATCCAAAATTCTTGGTTTCGTTAACAATCCATTATCCGCGCGGAAAATGCGGGAAATTCCTTCACGCAGGATTGTAAATTTAATAAAACTTGGCTATTCCGCTAAAATGGAATATCGGATGAAGGATCTCCGACATTCGAGGCGTCTGAACCATTGAAGCCCTCCACGCTTTCTGGAGGCGGGACGTGGGCATGATTCCCCTCCAGCTTCTTATCAAGCATAATCAGGTTATCGCCAACTACTTCCGTTGCAAATTTTTTGTTTCCTTCCTTGTCTTCCCAGCTTCGGGTTCTTAGTCTTCCTTCAATATAAACCAGGCTTCCCTTGTGAAGGTATTTTTGTGCGAGCTCCGCCAGTCCCCTCCAGAGTACCACGGTATGCCACTCAGTTTGTGAGATCAGCTTGCCCGTCCTGTCTTTAAAGGTTTCTGTTGTTGCGAGGGAGAATTTCGCGACGCCGATATTGCCTTCCAGATATTGCACATCCGGATCCTTTCCCAAATTTCCTATAAGCATTACCCTGTTAACGCCTCTCATGATCGTGCTGATTAATTGGTGATGGTTGTGACCGCTGAAACCGGTTCAACTCCGCTATTATCCATCAAATATTTTACCATGAATCAACGCGGCAGGAGATTCAGTCCCTCCTGCGCTATTATCCGGGGAAACGGATACAGAGCAATATGCCTGAGGGACACGGGTTGATACCCTTCAATAACATCCAATGGCGCATCCACGACGATAAATCGCGCCCTGATATGTTGATGAGTAAGGGTTTGGGAGAATTCGGGTGAGACAGAACGTATCCCGATGCGCCGGTTTCCAAAGTGCAGGCGAAAAAAATCAGTTTTTACAATCTGGTCCTGAGGTAAATTTTTCACAGTTTCCAGCAGAATGAGTTCATACAGATTATTCCATATGTCTTTGCCCTCCCTTTTGCGAATCCATACCTTTTTACTATCCGGACCTGCTATGATGTAGTTAAAGTGGCGTACCGTCCTTTCTTTGATGGCTTTTTTTACCGGGAGTGCTGAGGTCCAGTCATTAAGATAAGCCTGGCAGGATGCCGAAAGAACGCATTGACTGCAAAGCGGGTTTTGGGGTTTACAGACTGTTGCTCCAAAATCCATGATCGCCTGATTGTAAACACCAGGCTGATTTTTGTCCAGCAGTTCTTCTGCAAGTGAAGCGTAGATTCTCCTGCCTGCAGCGGATTGTTTTTCGAGAGCGACACCAAAATACCTTGACAAAATTCTTTCCACGTTGCCGTCCACAACAGCATGCGGCAGTTGAAAGGCAAAAGAAGCAATGGCAGCCGCAGTATAATGACCGATACCTGGAAGACGAAGAAGTTCTTCATAAACGGATGGAAATCTGCCCTCGTACTGTCCGACAATTTTCTGTGCGCTGGAAATCAGATTTCTGCAACGGCTGTAATATCCAAGTCCCTCCCATGTTTTAAAAACTTCTTTTTCTCCTGCAGATGCGAGATCCTGAACAGTTGGAAATTTTTTTATAAAGCGCTGGTAGTAAGCAGTTCCCTGTTCCACCCTCGTTTGTTGCAGGATGATCTCACTCAGCCAGATCCGGTAGGGGTCTTTTTCTCCCTTCCAGGGAAGCGCCCTGTTGTTGGTTTTGTGGTGCCAGGAAAGAAGTTTTTTTGTGAAATCAAGCTTCATGGAACAGCAAAATAATCATCTCCGCCGACTTATAGAACCCTGATAGTCAAATACTTATAAACAGCTGATATGCAGGGTCTTATATAATAGCTGAAAAACAAGTTCAGCTTTTTTTACAAATTCTTGCAGTTTAATTTTTTTGTTATATATTTAAAATCAGAAACTTATAAATCATTTTGCAATGAGAAAGGCAGACCTCGTGAATCAAATTTCCGACAAGACCGGAATTCCAAAAGTGGATGTACTGGTCACCCTGGAAACCATGTTCAAGGAAGTGAAAGACACACTTTCCAAAGGTGAAAATATCTATATCCGTGGATTCGGAAGTTTTATCACGAAAAAAAGGGCCGCAAAAATTGGCCGGAACATCAAGAAAAACGTAGCTGTTCATATACCCGAACATTTTATCCCTTCATTCAAGCCTGCAAAAGAATTTGTTGCGGAGGTGAAAAAATTACAATCTATTCAGGATAATCAGCCAAACCCTGACGAAGAGATGTAATTTCGCCGGATAAAATGCCGAAGTGAACAAAAAGCAAGTTATCGTAGCATCCGCCGGATTTCTATTTCTTCTGGTTATTTACTTTTTCGGTCACACGGTTCCTCCAAAAAAACAGTCATCCGATACCGGCTCTACTGCCTCAGCATCGCAATCACTTGATATTAACGCTGTTCTCAATGCTTTGAAAGCGAAACTTACGCCCTCGCAGTCAGAACACGTGAGCCGGCTGCAATCGGCCGTGGTTCGTGGAGATGTAAAAGACCAGCAGATAAAAGCGGATCTGCAACTGGCTTCGTTCTGGAGAGATTCCTCCGAAAACGGCTTCCTGCCCTACGCTTACTACACGGGTGAAGCCGCAAAATTGGAAAATTCTGAAAAAAGTCTCACTTTTGCAGCCCAATTATTTTTGAATAACCTTCGGAGTCAGGAGAATCCGGCGCTCAGGTCATGGATGGCTTCACAAAGCCGGGACTTGTTTGAAAGAGCTGAAGTTCTGAATCCGGGCAACGATTCAACAAAAATCGGGTTGGGCGCAACATATATTTTCGGCGCGTCGGGAGAACCGACAGATGTCATGAAGGGAATCCAGAAAATCCTGGAAGTGGCCCGAAGGGATTCACTGAACATGTATGCGCAGCTGATGCTGGGGCTTGGAGGGATCGAATCAGGCCAGTACGACAAAGCCATCCAGCGTCTGATCAAAGTGGTGCATTTCGATCCGGCTAACATTGAAGCGGTATTAAGCCTCGGGGAGGCTTATGAAAGAACCGGGGATATCGCAACGGCAAAGATCTGGTACGCAAAGGCAACGAAACTGACCACCAATCCGGAACTGATCGAAGCGATCAACGAACGGATAAAGTCATTAAAATAGAACGCTCGCGGAGCGGGTTTGGAAATCATTAGTTAACTAAAAAGGAATTATCAATGCCTTGTGGTAAAAAAAGGAAACGGCATAAAATTGCAACTCATAAGAGAAAGAAAAGATTGCGTAAGAATCGTCACAAGAAAAAGAACAAGTAAGACCGTACTCCGGCCGGTACAGTCCGGCCTGTTCTGCTGAAAACATTTATATGCTAACGCTTGCAATGCTTGCCGCATCCGCATAAGCTGTTAAATCAATTAAATCCCCTTCAGCATTCGATTCCTTTTAGTGTAGCACCGGATAGGCAGAGTAAATGTTATAAAAACATTGAACAAGGAACTGATCATCAACGCAGCCCCTCAGGGAGTTGAAATAGCCCTGCTGGAAGATAAAAAGCTGGTGGAATTACACCATGAAAAAACTGACGCCAGCTTTGCGGTGGGTGATTTGTACCTCGGTAAGGTAAAAAAACTTATACCCGGACTGAACGCAGCATTTGTAGACGTTGGTTTCGAAAAGGATGCATTTCTGCATTATACCGATCTGAGTCCTTATGCGAGATCCCTCCTGAAATTCACCCAGCAAAGCATCCAGGCTCCCAAGGATCACGAAAATGATTTCGGCGGGTTTTCGGTTGAACCGGAAATCGTGAAGACAGGAAAGATCAACGAAGTACTGAGCGGAAAACCAAATATCCTGGTTCAGATTCTTAAAGAGCCGATAGCGGCGAAAGGACCCAGGCTGAGTTGTGAAATTTCCCTTCCCGGCCGTTTTGTCGTCATTACCCCCTTTAATGATATTGTAGCTGTTTCGCGAAAAATTCATTCCTCCGACGAAAGAAAAAGACTGCAGAAAATCGTAGAAGCGATCAAACCGAAAAATTTCGGAGTGATTGTGCGTACGGCGGCTGAAGGAAAAAATACTGCCGAATTACACGAAGACCTGACTGACCTGGTAGCCACCTGGAAACTTATTCAGCGTAATCTTTCTGGCGCCGCCGCCCCGGCCAAGATCCTGAGTGAACAGACCAAGACCACCAGCATGCTCCGGGATTTACTGAATGAAGACTTCAATAAGATCGTTGTAAACGATAAAAATCTTTTCAACGATACAAAGACTTATATCCAGCGCATTGCCGCTGACAGGATTGACATCCTCTCCTTTTATAGTAACGGGTCTCCAATTTTCGATCATTTTGGGATCACCAAACAAGTCAAGGCAAGTTTTGGCAAAACGGTGAACCTTCCCAGCGGTGCATACCTCATTATCGAACATACCGAAGCCCTTCATGTAATCGACGTCAACAGCGGGTATAAAAGCGTTAGCAATAACCAGGAACAAAACGCGCTGGAAACGAATCTTGAAGCCGCCGAAGAAATTGCCCGTCAGCTTCGTCTGAGAGACCTGGGAGGAATAATCGTGGCGGATTTCATCGATATGAAACTCCCTGACAACAAGAGGAAACTCGTGGAGGCCATGGAGTCCTTTATGCGGACAGACCGCGCAAAGCACGCCGTTTTGCCGATTTCCAAATTTGGTCTTATGCAGATCACCCGGCAAAGAATGAAGCCGGAAATCACAATCAATACCCAGGAAATCTGTCCAACCTGCAATGGAACCGGAAAGATCTCCTCAGCCCTGATCCTTGAAGATGAAATCGAGAAAAATCTGAGTTATCTGCTTAATCATCAGCATAAGAACCTGACCCTGATGGTCCATCCGATCATATACGCCTACCTCACCAAGGGCGGCTGGCTTTTCAGCAAAAAGTGGAGCTGGCGCAGAAAATATAAACAGCCTATCCATATTACCGAGAACAATGGATATCATCTCACAGAATTCCATTTCTTCGACAAACAGGAAGAAGAGATCAAGCTCTGACGGGCTCCCTTTTTCTCCTTTTTTTCCCTTTTTTACCCCCTTTCATATTACCTAATAACTTAATATTTCCATTTTTTTTTACCCTTCCGGCGGACGTGCAAAAACTGCGTATTCTGGGTGTTCACGACCGTTCATTTTCAGTGATTTATCGAAAGACTGCAATAAACAGCCTCCATTTAAAACATTGTATATCAAAACGTTACAAAGGATTTAAAGAGCGAATACAATTCCGGTAAGGGGTTTTAAAGTTATGCACAGGGAGAAAAAATTATTTTGTTATGTGGCCTGAATTTGTAATTTAGTGGAAGAATTTAATGGGTTAGTAAGTAAAAGGTCGGCTCTCGTAGCCGGCCTTTTTACTTTTCATCCATACCAGCCATTATCTTTAGTGATGCCTAAATTAAAAACCGCTTTCTTCTGCAATCATTGTGGCTATGAAAGCGCAAAATGGCTCGGCAAATGTCCTTCATGCGAACAATGGAACACTTTCACGGAAGAAATCATCAGTAAAGACGAAAAAGTACCTGCTGCTGACTGGAAAAAAAATTCCGGCCAAAAAGAAATCAGAACGATTTCAATTCATGAGGTCATCAGCGGAGAAGAAAAAAGAATTGCAACACCCGATGCAGAACTTAACCGCGTGTTGGGAGGAGGAATAGTTTCCGGGAGTATTGTCCTGGTAGCCGGTGAGCCGGGTATTGGAAAGAGTACACTTTTTCTTCAGGTAGGACTTCAGATGAAAGATCTGGTTACCCTGTATATCAGCGGTGAAGAAAGTGAACAACAGATACGAATGCGTGCAGACCGGCTCAGAATCAGCAATCGCAAGCTGATGGGTTCGTCCGAAAATTTTTACCTGCTGACTGAAACTTCCATGCAGGCCATTTTTCAGGAGATAAAAAAATTGCAGCCCCAACTTGTGATCGTTGATTCCATTCAAACCCTTCAGTCGCCTTATATAGATTCCACTCCGGGAACCGTATCGCAGATAAGAGAGTGTGCAGCAGAGTTTTTGCGGTATTCCAAAGAAAGCGGAACTCCGGTCTTTCTAATCGGTCACATTACAAAGGATGGGATCATTGCCGGTCCGAAGGTTCTCGAGCATATGGTAGACACTGTATTGCAATTTGAAGGTGACAGGCATTATGCTTACAGGATACTGCGAACGCTAAAGAACCGCTTCGGATCGACTGCCGAGCTGGGTATTTATGAGATGAGCGAAGAAGGCATGCAACCGGTAAACAATCCAAGTGAAATACTGATCACACAAAAGGATGAAAACCTGAGCGGAACGGCTATCGCAGCCACCATTGAAGGACAACGGCCACTGTTGATTGAAGTGCAGGCACTGGTAACGGCATCAGTCTACGGGACGCCGCAAAGAACAGTAAGCGGATTTGATCTCCGCCGCCTTCAGCTTTTGCTGGCCGTACTTGAAAAAAGAGGGGGTTTTCACTTTGGAATTAAAGACGTATTTCTAAATATTGCAGGCGGACTGAAAGTGGAAGATCCCTCCATCGATCTTGCAGTGCTTTGCGCATTACTGAGTTCTTTTGAAGATCAACCTATTGCTTCCGATACCTGCTTTGCCGGTGAAGTGGGCCTGAATGGTGAGATCCGTGCGGTGAACAGAATAAACCAGAGGATTTCTGAAGCGGAAAAACTGGGATTCAGCAAAATACTCATATCCAAGTATAATCAGAAAAGTTTAAAAAACCACACTCACCAGATCGAAATCAAATGGATGGGAAAAGTGGAAGAAGTTTATAAATATCTGTTTTAAGGTTTCTGTGCGGGGCGATATATATGCATACTGTGCCAAAAGCGCTGCGCCCGCTGATTGATTTATTCTTTCCTTACACCTGCTGTGGCTGCGGTTCAAATCTTATTCAGGAACCGTCGCTGTTTTGCCTGCATTGTCTCGCAACGATGCCTGTAACAGGTTTTGAATTTCTCGCCGGAAATCCTGTAGAAAAAATATTCTGGGGAAGGGCCTTTGTTCATGCAGCTTCCGCTCATTTATATTTTGTGAGCGGATCTCCCATTCAACACGCACTGCATCTTCTCAAATACAGGAACAGGAAAGATATTGGTTTATTATTCGGAAATATGATGGGCAGATCGCTTGGATTATCTGGAAGATTCAGCGAATGCACCGACATCCTGCCGCTCCCTCTCTTCGCAAAACGGCAGAAGCAAAGAGGTTATAACCAGTCAGCCCTGATCGCTGAAGGCGTTTCTGCTGCAATGAAAATTCCCGTTCAATACGGCTGGCTAACCCGGATAAAGGAAACACAGACGCAGACAAATAAAAACAGGATAGAACGGTGGCAGAATATGGAAGGAAAATTCAACATCTCTGACCAGGACAAACTGAGTCACCGTCATATTCTGCTGGTGGATGACGTCATTACGACCGGTGCTACGCTTGAGGCTTGCGCAGGGGTCATCCGGTTCGTACCAGGCGCACGGGTCAGCATTGCCTGCCTCGCCCACACTGTTCCTTCTTAATTGGGTGCGAGTTACTATTTTTGACGCGATGAACAGATGGCTTACCCTCTGCCTGGCAGCTGGCATTTTCATTCTCTCCTGTCAGAAAGAATCCACACCCAATGGAACGGACAGGTTATTTCTGTCTGCCGACAGCCTGCAATTCGATACGCTGTTCACGAATACGGGCAGCGTAACCCAGAGAGTCAGACTGATCAATAACAACAACCGCAGTATATCGGTCTCGGATATCCGCCTGATGGGTGGTGCCGCTTCTGCTTTCACCATTAATATCGATGGAAATCCCGGACCCGTGGCGTCCAACCTGAGCATTGCAAGCAATGACAGTCTTTATATTTTCGTAAACCTCTTCATCCGGCCAGGCGCTGATCCAAAACCTTTCCTGATTTCTGACAGCATCCGCATCAGTTACAACGGAGTTGAACAATATATCCAACTCTCCGCCTGGGGTCAGAATGCGCATTTCCTGACCGGCGCAGTCATACGAAAAGACACCGTTTGGACAAACGATCTTCCTTTTGTAATCTATGGCGGCCTGAGGGTGGACAGCAATATCACGCTTACCCTTCAGACAGGCACACGCGTCTATCTGCATGCTGATGCCCCGTTTTATGTAGACGGCACCCTGCAAGTCATGGGAGGTCCGGCAGACAGTCAGCAGGTCGTTTTTACAGGCGACAGACTTGACAAACCATATGCCGGATATCCCGGTTCCTGGCCAGGTATTTATTTCAGCGCAGCAAGCAGGGACAATAAGTTAAACTACCTGTCTGTTCAAAATGCATACAGAGGAATTGTGACGGAAGGACCGGGGGTATTGCCCAATCCCAAAATTCTGATGACTCAATGCTCCATCTCCAATGCTCTTTCTGAGGGTATGCTGTGTGTAAAGTCGTCCGTCCATGCGGTGAACTGCCTGATCAGCAATTGCGGACAAAATATTGTAATTGGTGGCGGAGGCAGCTATCAGTTTGAACAATGTACTGTCGCTTCTTATTCTACAATTTATTTCCCGCATCAGTTCCCGGTTCTGTCTGCTTCCAATTCAGGTATGGTGGGGAATCAGCAGATATCCGGCGATCTGAATGCCAAGTTCCTCAATTGTATTTTCTGGGGAAGCGAAGGAATAAATAATGAGGCAGAGCTGATAAACCAGCCAGGCACAGGATTCAGCGTTTCCATGGGCCATTGTATTCTGAAACAGCAGGACTATCCGGCTGATCTCGACAGCAGCTTTCTTTTTTTGAACCAGGATCCTTTTTTTATGAACACCGGCCGCCCGCCCGAAAGAGTCTTTGATTTTCATTTACTGGCTTTGTCTCCCGGTGTGAATGCAGGCGCTGATCTGGGCATTTCCATTGACCTGGACGGCAATCCCCGTCCGGTTGATCAGCCTGATCTGGGCTGTTACGAACGGCAATGACTTTCAGACGGATTGGCGTAACTTCGAAGAGTAAACATTGATATATCTGATAAATTATAAATTATGTTACGTCTGCTCGTCCTGCCCATGATGTTAATGATCAACATGAGCGTATATGATTTTAAAGTGCCTTCTCTGGATGGTGGCACCATCGATCTTTCTGCATATAAGGGAAAAAAGCTTCTCATTGTAAATACCGCTTCCAAATGCGGCTTTACTCCGCAATATGCAGATCTGGAAAAGCTTTACTCCAAGTATAAGGACAAACTGGTGATCATCGGATTTCCGGCGAATGACTTTGGTCAGCAGGAACCCGGTACCAACTCTGAAATCCAGGAGTTTTGCAAGAAGAACTACGGCGTAAGTTTTCCGATGGCAGCCAAGGTGGATGTTGTGGGTGACAATACTGCCCCTCTATTTAAATATCTTACCGAGGAAGCAATTAAACTGGGTACCCCGGCCCCTGTGATCAAATGGAATTTTACCAAATTCCTTATTGATGAAAACGGAAAACTCATTGCGGTATTTCCCAGCAAAGTCAGTCCGATGAGCGAAGAAATTACTTCTCATCTCAACTAAGTCCATTCTACGGAATGCTATTTAAAGAAGTGGTCGGCCAGCAGGAGATCAAGATCAAAATGCGTGGCCTGATCAGAAATAACCGCCTTAGCCATGCCCTGTTGCTCAATGCACCTGAGGGAGCAGGCGGATTGCCTCTTGCCCTTGCTTTCTCGCAGTTTCTGGTATGCGAAAAGAGCGCTCAGGCTGACAGGGAGGAAAATTTTCCCGAAGAGAGTTGCAACGAATGTCCTTCCTGCGTAAGGGCATCCAGGATGATCCATCCTGATATTCATTATGTATATCCTGTAGTTACCCGGAAACCCGGAGAGAAAACGGTCAGCACGGACTACATACCCGAATGGAGGGAATTCATTGCGCAAAATCCCTATGGAAATCTGTTCGACTGGCTGCAGTTTATCGGCGCTGAAAATAAACAGGGAAATATTTCGGCCCAGGAATGCAGTGAGATCAACCGGAAGCTGAATTTAAAGAGTTTTGAAAGCGGATATAAGATCCTCATTCTCTGGATGCCTGAATTTCTTGGAAACGAGGGAAATAAACTGCTTAAACTTATCGAAGAACCTCCGCCTGACACCCTGTTTATTCTGGTTTCGGAAAATGAATCGCAGATCCTGCCGACGATTCTATCGCGCATGCAGGTTATTCGCCTGCCGGGCATTCCGGCACCGGAGATCGCTCAGGCTCTGCGGGAACGCACCGCGATCGCAGCAGATCAGGCCGCACGCATTGCCGCAGTCAGTGAACAAAATTTCAGGGAAGCACTCAGGCACCTCCAGCAGGAGCCTGACGACTGGCAGGAAATGGCCCGGGACTGGCTCAATGCCATTTTGAAAACGGGACCGTCTGCCCAGGTGAAATGGATCGAAGAAATAAGTAAGGCGGGCAGGGAAAAGCAGAAACAGTTCCTGCAGTTTTTTATTCATCTCCTGGAACAGGCCATCAGACTGAGAATGTCGGATAATGCCGTGGACGGCATTTCGCCCGTGGAACTGGACTTTACAAAACGCCTGAACAGGATTGCGCCTCTTGCGGCCCAGCAGGCCATGGTGAAAGAAGCCGGCCAGGCTATTTATCATATTGAGAGGAATGCACATGCTAAAATGCTATTTCATGCACTGACGATTCGTTATTATCATTTCCTGGCAACCGGCGTGGAGCCGGTGGTCAGCTAGGAATCCTTATATTTGTCAACTTGCTGGTTAATATATACATATATGGGATGTTCTAATTGTGGTACAGCCAGCGGAAAACCAGGCGGTTGTCAGAGCCATGGTAGCTGCGGTACCGGTAGTTGTAACAGGATGAATGTATATGACTGGCTCTCAAACCTTCCCCTCGAGGACCCCATGGCAGCATGCCGGGTAGTAGAAGTGAGTTTTAATCAGGGTAGCCGGAAGGAATTTTATCGGAACACAACGACCCAGATCTTCGAAAAAGGAGAAATGGTAAGCGTAGAAGGCATAAGCGGTTTTGATGTCGGCACGATAAGTCTAACGGGAGAGCTTGTCAGGATACAACTAAAGAAAAGAAATGTGGATGAGCATCATCCGGACATGAAAAAGATCCTTCGACGGGCTTCTGATCGTGACCTGGACCTGCTCAAACAAAATAAAGCCCGGGAACAGGACGCCGTTATCCGTTCAAGAGCCATTTCACGCCAGCTTAAACTGGACATGAAGGTATCTCAGGTTGAAATTCAGGCAGACGGGAGAAAGGCGACATTTTATTATATCGCAGACGACCGCGTGGATTTCCGCGAGCTTATCAAAATCTTTGCATCCGAATTCAGGGTTAAAGTTGAAATGAGACAGATAGGTGCAAGGCAGGAAGCGGGCAAGGTCGGCGGTATTGGAAGTTGCGGCCGCGAACTTTGCTGTTCCACCTGGCTGACTGATTTCAAATCAGTCAATACCACGGCAGCCAGGTATCAGAATCTTTCCATCAACCAGAGTAAATTAAGCGGTCAGTGCGGCCGGTTAAAATGCTGCCTTAATTACGAGCTGGATACTTATCTTGATGCCCTGCAGCAGTTTCCCGAAAATGCCGATACCCTTCAGGTATCAAAGGGCACGGCTTTGCTGATCAAGAAAGATATTTTTAAAAACCTAATGTGGTATGTGCTTCCTGACAGCAACAAGCAATACCCGCTGCAAATCGACAGGGTAAAACAGATCAGGAAACTAAACCTTCAAAATGTTGTTCCGGACGACCTGGGCGCTGTTGAAATCAATGGCGGAAAACCAAAAGAAGAGATGGAAAATGTGGATCTCACCGGGCAATTCAGCCTGAAAGCACTTGACAAGGCCGATCGTAAGAAAAAGCAAATGAAGTCGGGCAATCATCACCAGCGCCGCGATAACCGG